>Ga0209985_10000048_pt1 | contig 133923 bp, 110 predicted proteins | sample NOAtaG_FD_187305 | JGI IMG/M metagenome (GOLD analysis project Ga0209985, IMG submission 187305) | Freshwater lake microbial communities from Lake Erie, under a cyanobacterial bloom - NOAA_Erie_Diel6S_1000h metaG (SPAdes) (version 2) | ecosystem: Environmental > Aquatic > Freshwater > Lake ... | reverse complement strand
TCGCCGGCGTTGCTGACAAGCGAAGGCAGGATGCCGAGAGCGCAGTCAGCATCGAGCGAGCGGAGGGCATGCGGGCACCGATCCGCGTTAGCGGATTGGTCGTACGTAGCGAGCGTCCGGAGAGCGGGGTGCAGGTCACCCGAAGCCGGTTTGGGCGCATCGAGCCTAGCTAAAACGTGAGCGACTCTTCCGCGAAGGTCGTGCGGCTGTCGTAGGCGTGGAACGTGCGGGCGATCCGGCCGCCGAGAATCTGGAGAAACATGCCCCGGAACTGGGATTCAGAGCGGTCGGTGGTGGGAATCGCGCTGTCGGCCGGGAATGCGAAGTCGTCGAATCGCTTTTCGAACACCACCTTCTTTTCGGCCACGTCATAGACACGCACGTGCGCCGTGGCGCGCCCGCGGTAGAGCGTCGAGCCCTCGTGGAGCCGGAACTCCTCGAGATCGATCCCCACCACCATGTCGGCGTCAAGCGCCTTGCCCACGGTGGCGTGGTCGATCCAGGCGTTTTCGTCGATCCAGCGCGCCACCTCCTGCTGGTCGATCACCCGCGATTTGCGGACGTTGCGGGCCAGATGCGCCCCGACGATCGATGCCAGCTCGCGGGCCGAGCCGGCGTCGCTGAACTCCAGCTCCACGATCGGCTTGCAGACCACCGCCACGTGCTTCCCCTTGAGCCCCTTGAATTCCGCCGGGGTATCCTCGGGCATGAGAATGTAGGCGGCCGTGAGCAGCGTCGAGCAGCCGCTCGACACGGCGACGAGCGCGGCCAGGACTGCGAGAGCGATGGCGCGTTGAGCTGGCCGGGAGTGCATGCGAAAGTCCTTCGGAGGCGTCGGTTTCCGCCGTTGTGCGGGGCCGGGAGGGTAGCCGGCCGGGGACGGCCGCTCAATGCCGCTTCTTGGGCGAAAAAACGCGGCTTCGGAGGCGTATGGCAGAATGGTCGCATGGTCAATCCCGGGGCTTCGATCGCCGACGCATTTCTCGCGAGCCTCGCCGCGGCCCTGCCCGCGCACGGCTTCTGGGAATCGCCCGTCGTGGTGGGCGTGTCGGGCGGCGGCGACAGCGTCGCACTGTTGCTCGCGCTGCTCGAAGTCGCCCCGCAGGGTTGCTCGCCGCTCCTGACCGTCGCGCATGCGGAGCACGATCTGCGTGCAGCGGCCACGACCGACGCCCTGTTCGTCGCGGCGCTGGCCGGCCGCCTCCGTCTGCGGTTCGCGACGCGCCGGCTCCCGGTGCGCGAGAACAACGCCGGCGACGGCGTCGAGGCTCAGGCGCGGCAGTTGCGGTATGAATTCCTCGCCGATGTGGCGCGGGAAACGGGAGCGCGGCATGTCGTCGTGGCACACACGGCCGACGATCAGGCGGAGACGATCCTGCACCGCTCCCTGCGGGGCACAGGGCTGGCGGGGCTTGCCGGGATGATGCCCGCGCGAGAGCTCTGCGACGGCGTCTCTTTGCTGCGGCCGCTGCTCGGCGTCGCGCGGGAACAGGTGCGTGGCTACCTTCGCGGCACCGGTGAATCCTGGTGCGAGGACGAGACGAACGACGACACCCGCTACGCGCGAAACTTCCTCCGGCACGAGATCATCGCGCGGGCCGAGGCGGGGCCGTATCCGGCGGCGACGGAGTCCCTCGTGCGGCTCGGCGAGCAGGCGTCGCGTGCCGCCCGTGCGCTTGCAAGCGCCGCGGAGCACCTGCTGTCGCGGCACGCCCGCTGCCAGCCCGACGGCACCGTGACCCTCGAAGCGACGCCCCTCGTCGGCCTCGATCGACACCTGCTCGCCGAGGTCTTCGTGGCGCTGTGGCGGCGCGAAGGCTGGCCGCGTCGCGACATGACCGCGCGGCACTACGAGCGACTGGCCGACCTGGTGGCACACGGGCTGTCGGGCCGGCCGCCGGCGGCCGACTATCCCGGCGGCATCCACGTGCGGGTCATCGACGGCCGGCTCGTGCTCGGCCCGCCGTGATGAGGGCAACCCCGATCACAGCTTCTTGAAATCACGGCTTGGTTTCGGCGGGGCGAGCATCCGCCTCTGGTCATCCGGCGGTGGTGCCGGCATGTTATTGTTGCCATTGCGGTTCATCGCCGGTGGGTCGTTCACGCCCGTCGTGGCCTCGACCCATTGGTAGCCGAGCGGTATCCGCAACTCTTCGGCGGCGAGCAACGCCCACGGCGTGCCTGCGTGCTGCCGCAACACGCCCTCGAGCAGTTCGTTGGCCTGCGTGGCGAGCTTGCCGAGCGCCGCGTCGACGGCGACATCGTCGCTCGGCTCGAGCACCCAGGTGTCGCTCTTGGGATTCTGGAATTTCATCCCAAACTTGGCCTTCGCCAGCGTCTTGTTGTAGGCATCGGTGCGAACCTTCGCGGCCAGCACGCGACCGAGCGCGAGGTCGTAGCCCGCCTGCCAGCGTTTCTCACGCAGCCGCTCCCGGTCGGGCAGCCCCGCCCGGAGCGTCTCGTAGAGCGTGTCGATCTTCGGCTGCAGGCTGGCCGCTGTCTTCTGTGCCTCCCCGAGCAGGGCCACAAATTCCCCGTCGCTCTTTCGCGGAAAGGTCGTCTCCGGCAACACCATCTGCGGCACCTCATACATCCCCGCAGCCGTGAAGAGCGCCCGCTTCGCGCGGTTGGCGTTGATTTCCTTGGCCACCTTTTCCGGGGAGGCGTAATCGGGCTGGTAGTGCCGCATCACTTCGGGATCGAAGAAATAGCGCAGCCGCGATGACAGCGGCGCCGTGTCCTCGTTCGTGACCCGCCCCCGCGCGCCGCTGTTGGCATGCACGCGAAAATAGATCCCCCCGGTCTCGGCGCAGAGCCTCGAGAGGGCGTAGGGGCCGAAGCCCGAATCGATCGCGTCGTCGGCCAACCGGCCGGATCGCACCCGCACGACCTCTGGATAGAGCGTTTCGGGGCCCTGTTCGATCTCGACCCATTGCTCGCCTTGCGAATACATCGGGTCGAACTCGACGTATTTCATCTGAACCTTGGCCATGCCGAACGGCGCCGGCACGCCGACGACATACACGGGGAAGCCGAGTTTTCGGCAGAGTTTCGCCGTCTCGTCCACCGTGCTGGCGTCATTCCCCACCTCGTCGGTGAAGACGACGATCATCACGTTGCGGCCGCCCGCCCCCTGGCGAAACTTCTTCGCCACCTCGGCCGTCTTCCGGATCGCCAGAAACGTCATCTCGACCCCCGAATCGTCCACGGAAATCGAGCGAATCGCCTTCACGACCTCGTCGACGTCGTCGGTCGGATTCTTGGTGACGAGGCCGACCGACTCCCCGAATGCCACCACCATGTTTTCGAGATCGGGGCGATTGGCCGCCGCACGCATCGCACCGAGTTGATGGAACACCCGACTCATGCGATCTGCAATCTGATTGCGCTGGGCCGACAGGCTCACGGAGCGGTCGAAGACCCAGCAGACGACGGTCGGCCCACGGGCGAGCGAGGCCTCGATCTCGGCCGTCAGGTGATCCACCGCCCCGGTGGCGCCGGTCGCGCCGACCCCCCTCGCGCCCTTTCTGACCACGGCAGCATCGCTCACCTCCGCCGTCGGGATTTCATCGACCGGGGGAAGCGTGACGTCGCTCACGAGGTCGTCCTGCACCTCCACCGACACGACCGACACGGGGGCGAATATCGGTGCAACGGCCTGCGCCGCTTCGTCCCCCTGCTCGCTGTCGGCGCCTATCTGCTCCCGAGGATCTTCCGAGACGGCGAATTCTTGCGACTCGAGGACAACCTCCTCCTCGACCTCCGGCGGGGCCTCGATCACGGTGAAATTGCGAACCGGCTCAGGCCGTTCGGCGAGCCCCGTCAGGGCCAGCGACAAGAGCACGGCCACATGGACGAGAAGGCTGACCACCCAGGCGGGCGTGTCGCCATCGAAGGGAGTCTCTTCCTCCCCCATCCGGGCCTGCCACTGCCGTCGTGCCGTCTCCAGGAGTTTCATGAGCAAACGCCTCTTCGATCTCAGGCGATCGCACCCGGCATGTTGTGCCACCACCCCGAGTCTACCCTATCGACCGGATCACCCGTTTCGGAGAATTGACCTGCCAAAACGTTCCCGCATAGCATTGGTAGATCGCTCGTTCAGCGGCTGCCCGCATCCGGAAAGGCTTCCATGGCTCTCTGCCCGCGGTTTTCGGCATTCCTGCCCCTTCTGATGGTCGCTGCCGTCTCAGGGATGGTTCCCAGTTCACGTCTCACCGGCGCCCCACCGGTCGCTGCCGACACCGATGTGGCGGAGAAGGAATCGCCGGCAGAGCCCGAGGAACTGGAACTGGAGACCTCCGACGGCGTGGGGCTCGCGGCCTGGTATTACGCCGTTCCCGAAGACTCGACCCCGGCTGCGACAGTGATCCTGGTGCACGATCTCGACGGGTCGCACAAGACCGTCGAGCCGCTCGCCCTCGCGCTCCAGAAACTTGGCATCGCCGTGGTGGCCCCCGACCTGCGCGGCCACGGAGCGAGCACCGCGCTCCTCGAGGCGAACGGCAAGGACGACACCCTCGACGCCAAGACGTTCAAGAAGGCAGACCTCGAACTGATCGCCGCCGCCGCAGGAGGCCGCGTCCGCGATCAATCCTTGGTTCGCGGCGACATCGAGGCGGTGCGCAACTTCATCAAGCAGAAGTCAGACGCCGGTGAACTCGACATCGACCGGCTCTGTGTCGTCGGCTCCGGCGTTGGCGCGACGCTGGCGGCCCTCTGGACGGTGGCCGACTGGGCCTGGCCGCCGATCGCGAGCGGCCCGCAGGGCCGGCAGGTGCGCGGGCTCGTCCTCATCAGCCCGGTCTGGACGACGAAGGGCCTTTCGATTTCGCCCGCGATGTCGACCGACGTGCTGAAGCGGCAGCTGCCGATCATGGTGCTCGCGGGCCGCGACGACCGCGACGCCACGCGACTCGTCGAACAGATGAAGAAGCAGCGGCCCAAGGAATGGTTTGAACAGCGCGCCGGCCAGCAGCCTGTCACGGCGAAGGATCTCGAAAAAATCGCCGATGCCACGCTCTTCTTCATGCAGGCCGATTCGACCCTCTCGGGCGACAAACTCGCCGCCGAACGATCGGCCGCCCCCGCCGAGAAGGTGAAGACTTTTCTTTCCCTGATCCTCGACAAGCCCAAGAAACGCTAGCGCTCGGCTTGGCTGGTGTCGCGCCGGCGAAGGGACGGCAGAAGTCTCCTCGCAAAGAAACTTTCTCCGCTGACGACCTACGGAGCTTCATTCCTCAGAAGGTCGAAAGTTCCTAACGCTCGTCGAGCTTCAGCCGATCCCTTCGCCTACGTCACTCATCGGCGACTACGCAGTCCAGAGCAGGGAGGCTCAGGGATCGGCGGAAGCTCGACGAGCATTTGGCCGCCGCGGCCACCGCGAGGATCCGAAGGAGTCGCGAAGCGACCGACTTCTGCCGTCCCTGAGCCGGCGCGTACCGAGTGAAGGCAGCCTCGAGTTACGGCAGCCTCAACTCCATGCCGGCCGTGACGAGCGCGGGGCTGCGGAGACGGTCGCGATTGGCCTCCCACAGCCGCGTCGCCATCGTGCGATCGCCGTAGAACCGCTGCGCGAGCGTCTCGAGCGTCTCGCCCGGCCCCACCCGCACGCTGCCGGGCCGCCGCACCGGCTCGATGAGCGGAGGCCCCGACGCCGCCAAGCTGCGCGCCGTCGGCACGCTCCAGGCGGGCGGAACCCTGAGCTCCATGCCGATCGGCAGGAGCGACGGATCGGTGAGCCGATCACGATTGACCGACCAGATGACGTCGGCGGCGGCAGGGTTGCCGTAGATCCGCGTGGCGATGCCGGTGAGATCGTCGCCGTCGCGCACGACGTAGGTCGAAGACGCGGCGACCGCCTGGGAGGCCGACACACCGACCGCCACCCGGCCGGGCCGTGCGGCGTCGTTCGCCGACCAGGCCACGGCCAGCGGGGGCGGAGCATCGGCATCGAGCAGCGGCGGCGGGGGCACGTCGAGCGTCGAGCGATAGGCCGAGGCAACCTGCGGCGTCGATCGCGACATGTCGGCCGCCACCGGCGGCAGTGGAGACGGAGGCGGTGGCGGTGCGTAGGCGGCCGGCAGCATGGCGTCGGTCGGCAGCGCAGCACCGCCCGGCAACGGCGGCACCTCGGCGACGACCTCGGGCTGGTGTTCCCAGCCGCCGAGCCGCGGATCGGGAATCGCGTGCGTTGCGTAGCCCGCGGGCATGTGGGGCGTCTCGAACGCCGCTGGGGGCGCCGGCACGGGGGCCGCCAGAGGGGCCGCCTGGGAGCGTGCGTTGGCCGCCGCCAGTTCGAGCGCAAACGGCGCGGCCACCGAAACGCCGGTCACCACGAGTGCCAGGCCCACGATGAACCGAATCGACCGCTCGAGCTGCGACATGCGACTTCCTCCCTGACTGGCTCCCTATCTGGGGGAAGTATGCGCCACGCTGCCGGCCGCGGACCCGCAGCCCGTCGGTCCACCGCCGTCACCGCAGGGCAATGGCACCACTACGACCCGCACCGCCGGCAGGGTTTGCCTCGCCAGAGGTGCGTGCCTGCGTCGACGGTCAGGCCGGACGGGCTGCCGCCGACCCCGTGGCGGGGGCGCCGCCAAATCGGTTCTGCAGCCAGAGCACGATCGGAGAGGCGATGAAGATCGTGCTGTAGCTGCCGGTGATGATGCCCACGAGCATCGCGAAGGCGAAGGCGTGAATCCCCTGGCCGCCGAGCGCGTAGAGGATCAGCGTGGCCAGGAACGCGGTGCCCGAGGTCAGGATCGTCCGGCTCAACGTCTGATTCACAGCCTTGTCGATCATGCCGGCGGTCACGAATTGTCCCTTGCCACGGAGTTCGCGAAGCCGGTCGAAGATCACGATCGTGTCGTTGATCGAGAAGCCCACGATGGTCAACAGCGCCGCCACGACGTCGAGACTGATCTTGAAGTCGTCCACGAGCGCCCAGCCCATGAACGGGGCCACGAACTTGCTCAACGCCAGGCAGCCGACCGTGACGAGCACGTCGTGGATCAAGGCAACGACGGCCGCCAGGCCGAAGGCCACGTTTTGAAACCGCAGCCAGACATAGAGCACGATCATCAGCAGGCTGGCGAGCAGGGCGTAGACCGCGGTCACCTTCGTGTTGCCGGCCACCTTGCCACCGATCGTGTTGGCCGAGAGATAGACCGGGGTCTCGTTGAGCTTCTTCGCCACCCGCTCGAGCACGCGACGGGCCACATCGGGCTCGAGCGACGTCGCCAGCGCCCAGTTGCGATAGGGGCGCGAACGGCTCGTCATACCCTCTGCCTCGAGCTCGAACGGCGCGTCGCCGACGCCCTCGGCCTCAAACGCCTCCTTGATCGTGGAGCGGAGCGTGACGAGGTTGATCTTTTCGGGGAAATCGAGCGGCGCCACGGTGCCCAACGCCTGCACGGCATCCTTGTCGCCCTCGCCTTCCTTCTTCTCCCCCGTCTCCTTTTCCGGGGCCTTCATGGTCGAGATCTCGCCGAAGCCCATCGAATAGGTGGCCAGCCGCCCCGGAAACGCCTCCTGGAGTGCCTTTTCGACCTCGTCGTCATTGCGGAGCGACGTGTCGATCTTGTACCGCAGATTGGCCGGCCCCTCGGTGGAGGTCACGGCGCTGACGGCAGCGTCGGGGAGCGCGGCCACCGCCTTGCGGACGTCGGCGATGTCGAGCGCCTTGTCGGGCTTGAAGGCCACCTGCACGCTCGTGCCGCCGGTAAAATCGATGTCGAAGAGGCCCTGGCCGCGCTGCCAGGCCGCCGCCAGGCCGGCCAGGATGAAAAGCGTGGAGCCGATGATCGCCGGCCAGAGCCAGGCGACGAACTTGAAGTCGGTCTGGCCGAAGAGCCGCCCCATGTTGAGTGACGTGATCCACCGATTCCGTTCGGCAAGATCGAAGAGCACGCGGGAGCAGAAGACGGCCGTGAAGAGATTGAGCGTGAGGCCGAGGATCAGCGTCACGGCGAACCCCTTGAGCTGGTCGGTGCCGATCGCGAAGAGCACGATGCCCGTGATCAGCGTCGTGAGGTTCGAGTCGACGATCGTGGAAAAGGCCCGCTGAAATCCGTTGCGGATCGCCATGCGAAGGCCGGCGCCGCGGTCAATCTCCTCGCGCATCCGCTCGTAGATCAGCACGTTGGCGTCCACCGCCATGCCGACGGAGAGCACCAGGCCGGCAAGACCGGCGAGCGTGAACGCGGCCTTGACCGAGATCATGAGGGCCACGACGAGCACGATGTTGAGGAGCACCGCGAGGTCAGCCACGAGCCCCGAGAAGCGGTAGTAGGCGAGCATGAACGTGAGCACCACGATCGTCGCCAGGAGCATCGCCCGGGCGCCGGAGCGGATCGTGTCGGCGCCCAACTGCGGGCTGATCTTCTGCTCGCTGATCGGTTCGCTATGCAGGGCGGCCGGCAGGCTGCCCGCATTGAGCACGCCGACGAGGAAATCGACGTCGGCCTGCTTGAAACTGCCCGTGATCTGGCCGTCTCCCGAGATGGCGCTGCGGATGGTCGGCGCCGAGAGGAGCGTGTCGTCGAGGACGATGCCGAGCCGGCTCTCGAGACGGTTGGCAGGATCGGGAAGGTTTTGCCCGGTGAGCGTGCCGAAGAGCGCGGCGCCGGCCGAGTTGAACGAGAAGTTCACGCAGGGCTGCAGGTTCTGGTCGTAGCTGGACGCCGCCCGTGAGAGGTAGCCGCCCGTGACGTTGAAGCGGTCGAGCACGACGAGCACCTCGACGCGGCCGTCGGGCATCATCCGCGTCACGAGGCCGCGGTCCTCGGCGGGATTCATCTTGGCCGTGTCGAGCTGCACCCAACGGCCCACGGGCGTGCCGCCGTCCATCACGGTCGTGCCGGCGGTGCGGCCGCCGAGCTCCACCACCCGCTTGTGCCGCGGATCCTCGGGGTTCGCCGTGATCCGGAATTCGAGCACGCCGGCACTCGAGACGATCCGCTTGATGAGATCGACCTCCGATTGATCGACGTCCGGCACGATCACCTCGAGCTGGTCGAGGCCGTAGCGCCGCACCGTCACCTCTTTCTGGCCGCCGGGATTCACGCGGCGGGCCACCGCGGCGACGAGCTTCTCCATGTCGACCGGCGCGGCCTCGCCCGCGCCTGCCTCGACGGCCTTGTCTGCCTGCTTCTTGGCGTCGATCTCGTAGACGAGGATCACGCCCCCCTTGAGGTCGATGCCGAGCTTCGGCGGCCAGCCGAGCGCGGTGATCACGCCGCCGGCGGTGAGCGCCACGAGCACCGCGGCGATGCGGGCCCACATGTCGGAGGCCCGCAGCGTCTTGGCAAGCAGCCAGGCAACGAGCGTGGGCAGGGCGATCGTGAGGAGCGTGAGCACCCAGAGAAACCAGCCCTCGCGCCACCAGGGCAGCCCGGCGGCGGTCGCGGCGGCCGGCGCGGTCGCGGTGGCCGCGGCAGTGGCGACCTCGGCAGCCTGGGCGAGAAGGACGGGAACGAAGGAAGCGGTATCCATGCTTGATCTCTCGTGTACGTGTTCTCTCGTATGCAAGGCGGCCGGTCAGGCGCCGGACGGGGGCGTCGTGGCCTGGTCGCCAAGCACCTTGGCGATGCTCGCGAGCGTGACCGTGATCTTCACGTTTTCAGACTCGTCGATCTTCAGCGACACCCGGTCGCCATCCCGATCGACGTTTGCCACGGTGCCGTAGATCCCAGACGTGGTCAGCACGCGGTCGTTTTTCTTGAGCGCCGCCAGCAACTCCTTGTGTCGCTGCATCCGCTCACGCTCCGGCTTGTAGAGCAGCATCCATGCGGCGAAGACGACCAGCACGAACGGCAGGTAGGAAAGCAGGAGCTCGAGATTGCCGGGAGGTTGCTGCATGGCGGTATGAGGAAGTGAAAATCGGGCCTTCGCGCCCCGCAAATGTAGTGGCGATCGCGCGCGACCGACAAGCCCAAGCCCTGCGAGGGCCGTCGCGGCCTCACTCGGCCACGGTGGCAAACCGCGCGACGAGGTCTCGCGACTCCGCCGCGAACCTGCCCGCCACAATCGCTTCCCGCAGCCTGGCAACGAGCCGCTGGTAGAAGGTGAGGTTGTGGATGGAGGCCAAGATCGGGCCGAGCATCTCCCCCGCGAGGAAGAGGTGGCGGATGTAACTGCGGCTATGACGGCAGGCGAGGCAGGGGCAGCCCTCCTCGAGCGGCCGCTGATCCGTTGCATGAACGGCATTGCGGAGCCGCACCTGCCCGGCGAACGTGTAGACGAGCGAGTTGCGGCCGCACCGCGTCGGGAGCACGCAGTCAAACATGTCGATGCCGGCCGCCACGGCTTGGACGATGTCCTGCGGCTGCCCCACGCCCATCAGGTAGCGGGGCTTGTCGGCCGGCAGGTGCGGCACCGTGGCGCGAAGCGCGGCCACCATCGCCTCCGGCCCCTCTCCTACGGAGAGCCCACCGACGGCGTAGCCCTCGAAGGGCAGCCGCCTGAGCGACTCGGCGCTCTCCTGGCGAAGGTCGGGATCAAGACCGCCCTGCACGATCCCAAACATCGCCTGATCTCGCCGACTGCGGGCCGCGAGGCACCGCTCCGCCCACCGCAGCGACCGCCGCATCGCCCCCTCGACGCGCTCGCGGTCGGCCGGTAGGGCGACCACCTCGTCGAGCTGCATGGCGACGTCGGCCCCGAGCCGCTCCTGGATCTTCACCGCCATCTCGGGAGTGAGGTTCACCGGCGAGCCGTCGAGATGCGACCGGAAAAACGCCCCCTCCTCCGTCACCTTCACCTGCTTCGCGAGACTGAAGACCTGGAAGCCGCCCGAGTCGGTGAGCGTGGGTCCGCTCCAGCCCATGAACTTCGCCACGCCACCCCCCTGCTCCACGATCTCTTCACCGGGCCGCAGGTGGAGGTGATACGTATTGGCGAGCACCATGCCGGCGCCCGTCTCCGCGACCCGGCCGATATCGACCCCCTTCACGGTCGCGAGCGTGGCCACCGGCATGAAGAGCGGCGTCGGCACACTGCCATGCCACGTCGCGAGCGCGCCCGCGCGGGCCGCGCCATCGGTCGCGTCGAGCATGAAAGAAAATTCGTGCTGCATGCGACCAGACTACAGGACAACGGCGGACACCGCCCCATGCCCCCGGTCCTCACCGCAAGAGGAGCCGACTGCGGTTAACGTCAACTGGCATGGGTTCGGGGCTGCCCATGCCCCGTCGCCGGACGCTCGCTTCGGGCATCCCTGCCCTGCGCTCGCTCGATGGCGGCTGCGCTCTCGGCATCCTTGCCTTCGCCGACCAATCCGCTAAAGCGGATCGGTGCCCGGCCAACGCCGGCTCTCAGGGCACTGGGTAGCCCCTCACGGCGTATTGGCAGAAGGGGAGGGGGAGCCGGTTTGGGGGTCGCGCGCAGCCGCTGGTGAATTTTGACTGCCAGAGTTGGCGCACGATATCAGTTGAGCATGCGACGTCACACCGAAGGTGCCCCGAAGGGGTCACATCCGCCGGCGGCGAGCACGTGCCCCCAAATTGGCGGTTTACGTCAACTGACGTAGTTTCAAACCTGCCTCAGAAGATCCCCAGTGCCTCGAGCGAGTAGCGGACGATCAGGCCGGCGACCACCACGCTCACCATGCTCATGAGCTTCACGAGGATGTTGAGACTCGGGCCGCTCGTGTCCTTGAAGGGATCGCCCACGGTGTCGCCCACGACGGCAGCCTTGTGGGCTTCGGTGCCCTTGCCGCCGTGCACGCCGCTCTCGATGTGCTTCTTGGCGTTGTCCCAGGCGCCGCCCGCGTTGGCCATGAAGACGGCCACGCAGAAACCGGTGGTCAGGCCGCCCACGAGCAGCCCCATCACGCCGCCGACGCCGAGCAGGAGCCCAACGGCGATCGGCACCAGGAGCGCGAGCGTCGAGGGCAGGATCATCTCCTTCTGGGCCGCCTTGGTGCTGATCTCGACCGGAGCGGCGTAATCGGGCATCTCGGTGCCCTGCATGATGCCCGGCTTCTCGCGGAACTGCCGGCGGACCTCCTCCACCATGCCCTTCGCAGCCCGGCCCACGGCCTTCATCGTCAGGGCACAGAACACGAACGTGCTCATCGCGCCGATGAAGAGGCCCACGAGCACCTTCGGGTTCATGAGCGTCACGTCGTAATGCCGCATATAGTCGGCCATCCGGGCCCGCTTCACCGCCACGATCCGGCCGGCGCTCTCGAGCTCTTCGAGCGCGGCGCCGGCGGGGGCATTCTCCACGAGCATGCGGCTGCCGAGCGTCGCAAAGTCGGGGATCGCCTTCTTGTCGAGCACCATCCAGGTGATGTTCTTCTCCGGCTCGGTGCCGAGTTGCACGGCGACGCCGTTGGCAAGCTTGACCCACTGGCCGGCCGTGAGCTGAGTCCGCTTGCCGCCCACGTTGAGGTATTGGTCCGGCGTGCCCTCGATGTTCTCGGCAACCGCCTGGCCCCAGCGATCGAAGCCGATTCGAACTTCCTCGATGTAGGCGGCGAGCAGGGCGAGGGCCGTCAGGGCGGCCGAGCCGATCGCGAAGCCCTTGCCGGTTGCGGCCGTGGTGTTGCCGAGCGCGTCGAGGGCGTCGGTCCGCTCACGGACCACCTCGGCAAGGCCGGCCATCTGCGCGTTGCCGCCGGCGTTGTCGGCGATCGGGCCATACGCGTCGGTGGCCAGCGTGATGCCGAGCGTCGAGAGCATGCCCACGGCGGCGATGCCCACGCCATAGAGGCCGAGCGCGAAGGCGTTGGGATCGGAGAAGTCGAAGCGGTTCGCGAAGCCGAACGAGAGCAGCGTGGCGACGCCGGTGATCAGCACCGGAGCCCACGTCGAGAGCATGCCCTCGGCGATGCCGCCAATGATGATCGTGGCCGGGCCGGTGAGCGCCTGGTCGGCGAGCAGTTTGGTCGGTTCATACTCGTTGCTCGTGGAGTATTCCGTCCACTTGCCGATGAGCCAGCCGGCCACGAGGCCGACGATGACCGAGATCGCGACGCCGAGGTGGCTCCAGCCCATCAGGAGAAACGTGACCACGAAGGTCGCGCCGATGATGGCGAGCGTCGAGAAATTGATCCCGGCGCCCAGTGCGGCCAGCAGCGCCTTCTGCGAGGAGTCTTCCTTGGTGCGCACCTGCCAGATGCCCCAGATCGAGAGCAGCGTGCCCACCGCAGCGATCGCCATTGGCAGGAACAGCGCTGCCATCTGCATGCGGTAATCGCCCGGGAAGGCGGCCACACCGAGGGCCGCCGTGGCGAGGATGCTGCCGCAGTAGCTCTCGTAGAGGTCGGCGCCCATGCCGGCCACGTCGCCGACGTTGTCGCCCACGTTGTCGGCGATCGTGGCGGGATTGCGGGCGTCGTCCTCGGGGATGCCGTGCTCGACCTTGCCGACGAGGTCGGCGCCGACGTCGGCCGCCTTCGTGAAGATGCCGCCGCCCACGCGGGCGAAGAGGGCCTGGGAGCTCGCGCCCATGCCGAAGCAGAGCATCGTCACCGTGATCTCCTCGAGGGAGAGCGGCTTGAAGCCGAACATCGGCACGAGCCAATAGAGGATCGCGAACCAGAGCATGATGTCGAGCAGGCCGAGCCCCACGACCGTGAGGCCCATGACGGCGCCCGAGCGGAAGGCCACCTGCAGCCCCTCGTTGAGCGACCGCTCCGCGCCCGCGGCCGTGCGGTTGCTCGCCAGCGTCGCAGTCTTCATGCCGAACCAGCCGGCGAGACCCGAGAAGAGGCCGCCCGAGAGAAACGCGAACGGCACCCACGGGCTCTGCACCTTCAGCGCGAACGAGAGGATCAAGAGCAGGAGGAAGATGACGAGAAAAAACCCGGCCACCACCTTGTATTGCTGTTTGAGGTAGGCGTCGGCGCCGGTCCGCACGTAGCCGGCAATGTCGATCATCTTCTGCGAGCCTGCCGGCTGCGCTTCCATCCACTTGAAGAACTGCCAGGCCTGCACCAGCGCAAGCACCGAGCCGCCCAGCCCCACGAGCCACCAGAAACCGTAGGCACCGAGGAACCAGGCCGCCTCAGGGGCGGCGGCTTCTTCGGCTGCCCACGCGGTGCTCGCGGCGAGAATGAAAAGGGCTGCAAAAACGACAGCGGCGATACGGGCGATCTTCACGATTCAGGGACTCCGGCATGGGGTGAGCGGAGAAGCGGAGCCTCCCAAAGAAGCCCCGCGGGAGTGCGAATGCTAAGCCCGCGGAAATTGGGCTGTCAAACCTCCGTGGCGATTCCCCGCAGCCGATCGCCATTCAGGCCGCTGACGGAAATCTGCCAGCGGCAAGGGCGGCCGCATCAGCCGACGACGACGGGCATTTTGCCGATCGAGTGATAGGTGAAGCCCCGGGCCCGCATCTCGGAGGGAACGTAGAGGTTGCGGCCGTCGAAGATTGTCCGCGACTTCATCCGGCGGGCGATCTCGTCGAAGTCGGGCCTCCGGAAATCCCCCCACTCGGTGACGATCGCCAGGCAGTCGGCGGCGTCGAGGGCGTCCATCGGTCGCGCCGCATAGGTGAGCCGATCGCCATAGTGGGCCCGCACGTTCTCCATGGCCTCCGGATCGAAGACGGTCACACTCGCGCCGCCGGCCAAGAGCCGCTCGATGAGGTCGATCGCGGGGGCGTCGCGGATATCGTCGGTCCGCGGCTTGAAGGCGAGCCCCCAGACGGCGATCTTCCGGCCGCGAAGATCGCCACCGAAATGGGCGGCGATCTTCTCGCCGAGGACGTGTTTCTGGGCGAGGTTGGTCTCATGCACGGCGGCGAGCACCCGCGGCACGACCCCCTTGTCGCGGGCCATCGCGGCGAGCGCCTGCACGTCCTTCGGGAAACAACTGCCGCCATAGCCCACGCCCGGAAAGAGAAAGGCAAAGCCGATCCGGCTGTCGTGGCCGATACCGCGGCGCACGTCGTCGATGTCGGCCTCCATCCGTTCGCACAGGTTGGCCACCTCGTTGATGAAACTGATCTTCGTCGCCAAGAGCGCGTTGGCGACATACTTCGTCATCTCGGAGCTTTCGGGCGACATGGCGAGGAACGGGTTTTCCGTCCGCAAAAACGGGAGATAGAGGCTCCGCAGCACCTCGACCACCTCCGGGCTCCGCGCCCCCACCACCACCCGATCGGGCTTTTGGAAATCCTCGATCGCGGCCCCCTCCTTGAGAAACTCGGGGTTGCTCGCGACGCGGCAGGCTCGGCCCGTCCGCTCGAGCAGGCGATTTTCAATTCCCGCACAGGTGCCGACCGGCACGGTGCTCTTCGTCACGACCACGGCCTGCGGATGGAGGTGGGGAGCGATCGAGTCGACCACCTTCCAGAGGGCTGAAAGGTCGGCCGAGCCGTCCGCCGCCGGCGGTGTGCCCACCGCCAGGAAGACGACCTCCGCATCGCGGATGGCCGCCGGCGCATCGGTGGTGAATTGCAACCGCCCGGCGGCGGCATTGCGTTCCACCATCTCCTCGAGGCCCGGCTCATAGATCGGGATCTCGCCACGATTGAGCCGGGCGATCTTGTCGGCGTTGATGTCGAGGCAGGTGACCGTGTTGCCGCTGTCGGCAAAGCACGTGCCCGTTACGAGACCGACATATCCCGTTCCGACGACGGCGATTCGCATGATAAAGAATACTCCGGGATGTGCGGCAGGCTGAAGCCTACCCTACTCGGTGGGAGTGGCGTCGGCCTCTTCCTGCTCGCTCGGCGGCACCGTCACCATGGCGGCGAGCGAGTCGCTCTCGTCGAGCCGCATGATCCGCACGCCCTGCGTGTTTCGGCCCATGGGGCGGATTTCGCGCACATTCACCCGCTGGATCTTGCCGCGGGCCGTCATCATGAGCACCTGGTCTTCGTCGTGCACCGACACGATCGAGACGACTTGTCCATTGCGGGCCGTGGTCTTGATGTCGCGAATGCCCTTGCCACCGCGATGCTGCGTGCGATACCGCATGCCGCTCGAGCCTTCGCCATCCCCCTCCTCGCCACCGGCCTCCGCCGATTCTGGCGTTTCGGCCTCCGCAGCCTCCGCCTCCTCACCCGGCGCGGGGCCGGTGAGCGGCGTGCCCAGGCCAAACGGGGTGCGTTTGCCGTAGCCCTGCTCGCAAACCGTCAGCAGCGTCGCATCGGGATCGGCGACGACCATGCCGACGAGGCGGTCGCCGGAGCCCAGTTTGATCCCCCGCACGCCGCTCGTGTCGCGGCCCATCGGCCGCACGTCGGATTCGGGGAAGCGGATCGCCATGCCCTTGCCGGTCGCGAGCACCAGTTCGTCGCCCGGCTTGGTCACGACCGCATCGACGAGCTCGTCTCCTTCACGGAGTTTGACGGCGATCAGGCCCTTCGTGCGGCGGCGGCGGTATTGCTCGAGCGCCGTCTTCTTCACCATGCCGCTCCGCGTCGCGAGCATCAGATATTGATCCGGATCCTCGAAGCCCGAGACCGCGCGGCAATCCGCCACCTTTTCTCCCGCCTCGAACTCGAGCAGATTCACGAGCGCCCGCCCCTTGGCATCGCGGGCCAACTCGGGCAGCTCGAAGACCCGCATCGAGAAGACCTTGCCGAGTGTCGTGAAGACGAGCAGCCAGTCGTGGGTGCTGGCGACGAAGAGGTGTTCGATCGGATCTTCTTCGTCCGCCGTCGCCCCCTTGAGTCCTTTGCCCCCACGTCGCTGCGCCCGATAGGTGTCGGCCGGGGTTCGCTTCACGTAGCCGGCGCGGCTGATCGTGACCACCATGGTCGCTTCGGTGATCAATTCCGCCATGTCGCGAATGTCGGCGGCCTCGCCGCTGATCTCCGTCCGCCGCTCATCGGCGTGCTTGGCGTCGAGCTCGAGCAATTCCTCGCGGATCAGCGCGCGGATATTCGCCTCGCTCGAGAGGATCCGGCGAAACTCGCCGATCTTCGCGAGCAATTCGCGATGCTCGCCCGTCAACTTCTCCTGCTCGAGGTTCACGAGCTGCCCGAGCGTGAGCCGCAGGATCGCATCGGCCTGCACCGGCGAGAGGCCGTAGGTTTCGGCGGCGCCGCGCTCCTCCTGGAGGATCGCGAAGCCGTCGGCGCCGAGCGCCCGCTCCAGGAGTGCGGCGGGGGTCTGGATCTCGCACAGCCGCTCCTTCGCCTCCGCCTGCGATTTCGAACTGCGGATGATCTTGATCACCTCGTCGATGTTGGCGAGCGCCACCAGCAAGCCTTCGAGCGTGTGCTTGCGGTTGCGGGCCTTCTGCAGGAGGTGCTGCGTCCGCCGGCGGAGCACCGCCGTGCGGTGCCGGAGGAATTCCTCCAGCATGTTCTTGAAGGAGAGGATCCGCGGCTTGCCATCGACGAGCGCCAGGAAAATCAGCGAGAAGGTCGTCTGCAGCGGCGAGAATTGGTAGAGCTGGTTGAGCACCACGTCCGGATCGGCGTCGCGCTTGAGCTCGAGGATCAGGCGGACCGGTTCCTTCAGGTCGCTCTCGTTGCGGATCGCAGAGATGCCCTTGATCCGGTCTTCGTTGACGAGGTCGGCGATCTTCTCCTCGATCGAGTCGCGGGACTGCTGATACGGCACCTCGGTGACGACGATCCGCTGGCGGTTCTTGCCGAATTCCTCGACGTGGGCCCGCGCCCGCAACGTGATCGTGCTGCGGCCGGTGAGGTAGCCGCGCATCAGCGCCTCGCGGCCCATGACGATGCCGCCGGTCGGAAAATCGGGGCCGGGAACGATCTCGAGCAGTTCGGCCATCGAGATCGACGGGTTGTCGATCAGGGCCACGAGCGCCCGGCAGACCTCGCCCAGATTGTGGGGCGGGATGCTCGTCGCCATGCCGACGGCGATGCCCCCCGCGCCATTGACGACGAGGTTGGGGAATCGGCTCGGCAGCACCACCGGCTCCGTGTTGCGCTCGTCGTAGGTCGGCACGTAATCGACGGTGTCGAGCTCGAGGTCGTCGAGCATCATCGACGCGATCGGCGAAAGCCGGGCCTCGGTGTATCGCATGGCGGCCGCGGGAAGGCCGGCGATCGAGCCGAAGTTGCCCTGCTTGTCGACCAGCACATGCCGCATGTTCCATTCCTGGGCCATGCGGACGAGCGTGGGATAGATCACGCTCTCGCCGTGCGGGTGGTAATTGCCGCTGGTGTCGCCGGAGATCTTGGCGCACTTCACCCGGGCCGCACCGGGGGAGAGGTTCAAGTCGTTCATCGCGACGAGGATGCGCCGCTGCGACGGCTTGAGGCCGTCGCGGACGTCGGGCAGTGCCCGGCTGACGATCACGCTCATCGCGTAGGTCAGGTAGCTGTCTTTGAGTTCCTGCTCGATGGGCAGCTCGATGAGCCGCCCGCCTGAGATGTCCCTGAGTCCGCCGTCACCCTCGGGGGGCGCGGCTTCTCCTCCTTGAATATCGTCGTCTGCCAAAGGGCACTCTCCCGGCTCAAAGACCTGATTTTCGACCGCAGGAAACGTTTGAACATACCCGTCCAGCGGTGGCGGTCAACCGGGCTAAAACCCGTGCAAAACAACGAGTTGGACGGCTTGACCCCCGACACCGCGCCCCCTACCCTCCCGCCCCGTTTCCCTGCCGGGATCGCCGGGCCCTCCGTGGCCGGTGGCCGGCTCCCTCGGAAGGCCTCCGCCCGTGGTCCATCCCCGACTCCACGCCCTTCTCGTCGCCTCCGTAGCCGCGATCGTGCTCGGCGCGAATTTGGGCGGACCGGCGCTCTGGGATGACGACGAGCCGAAGAACGCCGCCTGCTCGTTGGCGATGCTCGATGCCGACGACTGGGTGGTGCCGACGTTCAACGGACGGCTGCGGGTCGAAAAGCCGCCGCTGGTCAACTGGCTCCAGATCGCCGGCTACACACTCTGCGGCCGCAACGAGACCGGCGCCCGGATCGGCTCGGCAATCGCAACGGTCGGCACCTGCCTCTTCACCTGGCAGATCGGCTGCCTGCTCCTCGGTCCAGCGGCCGGCCTGCTCGGCGGCCTGGCGATGGCGAGCTGCATTTGGACCGCCGTGGGAGGACGCGCCGCCACCCCCGATGCTCCGCTGCTCTTCTGCACGACGCTCGCACTGCTGCTCTTCGTGCGGGCCTGGCGATGCGATCGGCAGGCGAGCGGCGCAGCGGGACTTGGGCGGCTCGACGCCGTCGCGATCGGCGCTGCCTGCGGCGCCGCGGTGCTTGCCAAGGGCCCCGTCGGCATCGTGCTGCCGCTCGCCGCCTTCACGGGGTTTGTCTGCTGGCAGGTCGGTGGCGTGCATCCGCGCCGCTGGTCCGCCCCTCTCGCGGGCCTGCGGCTGCCGCTCATGCTGCTCGCGGCCGCGGCCGTCGCCTGCCCGTGGTATGCATGGGTCACCTGGCGGACCGATGGCGAATGGCTGCGGGGCTTCCTGCTCGTGCACAACCTGGGCCGGTTCGCCGCGCCGATGGAAGGGCACTCCGGCTCGCTGCTCTACTACCCGGTCGTGATCGCCGTGGGACTCTTTCCCTGGTCGATCGTGCTTCTCGCAATGCTGGCACATGCGTGCGCGATCCTCGCCGCACCAGCCGCCGATGACCGCCGCGACGCCGTGAAATTGCTCGCTTGCTGGGCGGGCGCGTGGGTCGGCTGCTTCTCTTGCTCGGGCACCAAGCTGCCGGGCTACGTCTGGCCCGCCTATCCGGCGCTCGCCCTGCTCACCGGACTCTTTTTCCACGACTGGCTTCGCGGCCGCGTCGATTGCGTGCGCTGGTGCCGCGATCCCGCCCGTGCCATCGGCCTCGTGATGCAGGTGGCCTGGAGCTCGCTCGCGGTCGCGGGCCTCGCGCTCACCGTGGGTTTGCCCGTCGCCGCGGCGCTCATCGCGCCGGGCAATGAATGGCTGGGGCTGATCGGGCTCGTGCCGATCGCCGCCGCGGCAGTGGCCTGGTGGCACGATGCCGCGGGCGATCGCAGCCGCGCGCTCCGCGTGGTGGCCGTCGCGTCATGCCTGCTCGTGAGCCTGCTCGCCGGCGTGGCCGCCGAACGCTTCAGCGCCGCACAGGGAATGCGCGAGCGCATCACACGCATCGCCGCCGATGCTCCCGCCCGCTGGGCCTGCTTCTGGAACGTCCCGCCGAGCGTCGTGTTCTACGCGCGGACCACCGTCGCCAAGCTCGACACGTCAGACGACGTCGCGAGCCATCTCGCGAGCCACTCCCACGCCCGCGTCGTAATCGACAGCCGCCATCTCGAGCGGGTGGCCGACGCGATCCCGCCACACTGCGGCGTCATCGCCCGCATCCCGACGCTTTCCTCACACGAGTACGTCGTCGTCGGTGCGATGCAGTCGGAAATGCCCCTCGCACTCCACCAGTGACCCATATCCCGGTGATTCATGTCCCGCCACGACTCCCACGGAACCATACGCATGTCCTTCCGCCATCCAATCGCCACCGTGCTCGTCGCCTCTATCGTCTGCCTCGCGGTGGGCTTCTCGGCGACGCCGTTCTGGGATGAGGACGAACCGCGGTTCGCGGCCATCGCCCAGACGATGCTCGACACCGGCGACTGGGTCGTGCCGATGTACAACGGCACGCTCGCGGTCGACAAGCCGGTGCTCATGCACTGGTGCATGGCGGTCTGCTTCGCCCTCTTCGGCACATCGGAGATCGCCGCCCGGCTCCCGGCGGCGCTGGCGACCGTGGCCACGGCCCTCGCGCTCTTGCGGGCCGGCACCCGCTGGTTCAGCGTGACGACCGGAGTCGTCGCCGGGCTCGCCTACGTGGGCTGCCTGCTCGTCGCGATCGAATCGCATGCCGCCACGCCCGACTCGATCCTCACGGCCCTCACCGCATGGGCCACGCTGCTCGTCGCCGAAGCCTTCCTGCCCGACCGTTCCACCGGCGCCGCACCGGCCGGCCGGCTCTCCGTCGCACGGGCGGCGGTCGTCGGCGCCCTGCTGGGACTGGCCGTGCTCTGCAAGGGGCCGATCGGGTACGTGGGTCCGCTCGCCGTGGCGCTGCCGTGGGTCTGGTGGCTCGCAGTCGGCCAGCGGCTCGAGGGCACTGGCACGGTCACCGCCGGCCGCCTCGCCGCCGCGGCGGTGCCCGCCGCGTTTGCCACGCTCCGCCTCACGCGGCTCTTCACGATCACCGCGGCGATGCTCGCCGTCGCAGCACCGTGGTATGTCACCGTCGGCATGCGGACCGCCGGTGCCTGGCCGGCCGGCTTCTTTTTCGTGCACAACGTGGGCCGATTCGCCGCGCCGATGGAAAAGCATGGCGGCAGCGTGCTCTATCATCCGCTTGGCATGCTCGTCGGCTTCTTCCCCTGGTCGTGCTTTCTGCCGCTGGCCATCGTCGTCGCCTGCTGGCGGCTCTGGAAGCGGGTCGATCTGCCGGCCGTTGCGCGGCCGCTGGCGCTCGCGCTCTTCTGGATGGCTGTGTGGATCGGTGGCTTCTCCGCCGCCGCCACGAAGCTGCCCAACTACATCATGCCGGCCTATCCGGCGGCGGCCTTGCTCGTGGCGGTGCTCGGCGTCGAAGCGGCCAGTGCCGGCCGCTGGCCGCACCCCGGCTGGATGGCCTCCGGCCTCGGCTGGCTGGCCTTCGGCGGCATCGCCACCGCGGCGGTCGTGATCGTCGCCTCGTTCTACGGGCTCACCGGCGCCGAGCCGGCCGCCATCGTCGGCCTCATACCAATTGCCGGCGCGATCGCCTGCCTCTGGCTGGCGCGGCGCGGGCCGCTCGAATCGCTGCGGGCCTTCACGATCACGGGCCTGGTCTACACGGCGCTGGCCGTCGGCCCCGCCGGAGCCTGGATGGCAAGAGCCAACGCCCTGCCGCACCTCGTGCGCGAGGCCCACACACACGCCGGCGGCCAGGCGCGGCTCGGCACGTTTACGCAAAACACGCCGAACATCGTCTTCTACGCCCACGGACTCGTCGCCGAATGGCGGCCGGGCCAGGCCGAAGCAGCCGCCGAATTTCTCGCCTCCGGCCACGACGCCGTGGTGATCGTGCCCGAGCATCGCTTCGACGAGCTCGCGGCCCGTCTGCCTGAAGGCTGTGGCATCGTCGGCCGCGGCCGGCCGCTCTTCCAGAAGCATGATTTCCTGCTCGTCGGCACGAAGAAGTCCGGCGAGGCTCGCACCGCCGCTGCCGAGAGGACCACGCGATGAGCCACCCGTCCCGCCAGCACCACGAGCCGGCTGCGCCGCGGGCCGCCCGCGGGCTGCTCTCGATCGTCGTTCCCTGCCACAACGAAGAGGCCGTGATCGAGTCCACCCATGCGCGGCTGGTCGCCGCGCTGCCCGCCACCGGGATGGACTTCGAGATCGTCTACATCGACGACGGCAGCCGCGACGGCACACTTCGCCGGCTCGAGGCCATCGCGGCCCGCGACGAGCGGGCGCAGGTGCTCGAGCTCTCCCGCAACTTCGGCCAGCAGGCGGCGATGTCGGCCGGCCTCGCGCACGCCCGCGGCGACGCGGTCGTGATCATCGATGCCGACCTCCAGGATCCGCCCGAGGTGATCCCCGACATGGTCTGCCGCTGGCGCGAGGGCGTCGATGTCGCCTACGGCCGCCGTCGGTCCCGGGAGGGAGAGACGGCGTTCAAGCTCGTCACGGCCAGCCTCTTCCACCGCTTCTTCGCGAGCCTGATGCCCTACAAGGTGCCCATCGACACCGGCGACTTCAAGCTCCTCGACCGCGCCGTCGTCGATGCCGTCTGCCGGCTGCCCGAAAAGCGCCGCTATCTCAGAAGCCTCGTGCCGTGGGCCGGCTTCCGCCACGAACCGGTGTGGTACGACCGCCAGGCCCGACTCGCCGGCGAGACGAAGTATTCCGCACGCCGGCTTGTGAAGCTGGCCCTCGATGCGGTGATGATCTCCTCCGACGTGCCGGTGCGGCTCACCTGGCTCTGCAGTCTCGCGCTCGCAGCGATCGGCGTGCTGGCGACGCTCGTCGCGGCCTGGCCGGACCAGTCAGCCGAGCGGAGCGTGTCGCTGGCGGCGATCATCGCCGTGGCCACGCTCGTCGGCGCCGCCCAGACGATGGCCGTCGCCATCGTGGGCGAATACGTCGTTCGCACCTACCGCGAGGCGCAGGGCCGACCCACGTGGGTCATTCGGCGCACGATCAACGGATCAGAGGGTGCGTCACGATCGGCGACCACAAACCGCCACGCATTCACTGGCGACTCCCGCGCGGCCTGACGGCGGTTCAGCCGGCCTTGCCAAGCTCCGCCTCGATCGCACCGGTGAGTTTCGCGTCATCGGGCGACACGGCCGACTTGTAGCGGCCCACGATCTTTCCATCGCGGCCGATGAGGAACTTCTCGAAGTTCCACGACACCTCGCCGGGGGGCGTCGCGCCCTCGGTGAGCGCCTTGTAGAGCGGCGCCTTGTTGGGGCCCTTCACGACGATCTTGGAAAACATGTCGAACGTCACGCCATACTTCGACGAGCAGAAGGAGGCGATCTCGGCATCGCTCCCCGGCTCCTGGGCGCCAAACTCGTTGGCGGGAAAGCCGAGCACGACGAGGCCCTTGTCCTTGTAGGTGTCGTGCAACTTCTGCAGCCCTGCATATTGCGGCGTATAGCCGCAGCGGCTGGCGACGTTCACGATCAGGACGACCTTGCCCTTGTATTTCGACAGATCGACCGCCGAGCCGTCGATCTTCTTCACCTCACCGGAGAGCGGCGAAGCCTGCTCCGCGCGGGCGGCACGCATGCCGAAGACACTGGCCACGAAACAGAAGGCACAAACGAAGAGCACTTTCGCAATGGTCATCTGCGTGGACTCCGTGCAGGCGTGGGGCCGAACAAGTTTTCTGATCGTAGAGCGCCGCGGGCCGGCCGTCAAAACATGGCTCGTGGCGCGCTCCTCGAGGCTGAATGCCGCCGGGGGGGCGGCCGGCGTTCTACCCCACCGGCCCCGCGGCGAGGATGTCAGGGCCGGCTTCGTCAGCGTAGGTCTGAAAGTTCTCGCGAAACTTCGCTGCCAGTCCACAGGCCGCGTCCTTCCAGGCAGACTCCTTCGGCCAGGCAGACTGTGGCACGAGCACGCGCCGATCGACGCCCGGCACGCTCGTCACGGCGTCGAGCCCGAAGATGGGGTCGCGTTCGACGGGGGCAGCGTCGAGCGAGCCTGAGTGGATGGCGTCGATGATCCGGCGCGTGACGGCGAGGTCGATCCGCCGGCCGTGCCCGTAGGCGCCGCCGATCCATCCCGTGTTCACGAGCCAGGCGCGGGCTGCATGCCGTTCGAGCCGCTCGGCGAGCATCCGTGCGTAGACCGTCGGGTGGCGCACGAGAAACGCGGCGCTGAAGCAGGCGGAGAAGGCGATCTGCGGCTCGGCAATGCCCATTTCGGTGCCGGCCACGCGGGCGGTGTAGCCCGAGAGGAAGTGATACATCGCCTGCTCCCGCGAGAGGCGGCTCACCGGCGGCAGCACGCCCGAGGCGTCGCAGGTGAGGAAGATGACGTTGCGCGGATGGCCAGCCGTGCAGGGCACCTTCGCATTGTCGATATATTCGATCGGGTAGGCGGCGCGGGTGTTTTCCGTGATCGCGCTCGACTGGAAATCGACGGCGCGGGTGTCCTCGTCGTAGACGACGTTCTCGAGCACGGTGCCGAAGCGGATCGCCTTGTAGATCTCCGGCTCCTTCTCGGCCGAGAGGTGGATGCACTTCGCATAGCAGCCCCCTTCAATGTTGAAGACACCGTGGTCGCTCCAGCCGTGCTCGTCGTCGCCGATCAGCCGGCGGGCCGGGTCGGCGGAGAGCGTCGTCTTGCCGGTGCCGGAGAGCCCGAAGAAGAGGGCGACGTCTCCCGCCGGCCCCTCGTTGGCGGAGCAGTGCATCGAGAGCACGCCGCGGCCCGGAAGCAGCCAGTGCATGATCGTGAACACGCCCTTCTTCATCTCGCCTGCGTATTCGGTGCCCAGGATCACCTGCTCGCGCCGCTCGAACGAGAGGTCGATGCTCGTGCGGCTGGTCATGTGCGACGTCAGCGGGTTCGCTGGAAACTGGCCGGCGTTGTAGATCACATAATCCGGGGCGCCGAACCGCTCGAGCTCGTCGAGCGTCGGCCGCATCAGCATGTTTTGCATGTAGAGCGCGTGGTAGGCGCGGGCGCAGAGCACCCGCACCTTGATCCTGCAGCGCGGATCCCAGCCCGCGTAGCCGTCGCAGACATAGACGCGATCGCGGGTGTTGAGATAGTCGATCGCCCGCTGGCGGTTGAGCAGAAACGTGTGCTCGTCGATCGGATGATTGACCGGGCCCCACCAGACCTCGCGCTCGCTGTCGGGATGGCGGACGACGTGCTTGTCTTTGGGACTGCGGCCCGTCTTCGCCCCCGATCGGATCGCGATCGCGCCGCTCGACACGATCCCCGCGGCCTCGTGGCTGACGGCATCTTCGTAGAGCCGCGCGGGCGGCGCGTTGCGGATCACCGTCGGCACGACGATCTCATGCGCCGACAGATCGAGCTGGACTGGCATCGCGGGCCTCCTCACGAACTGTGGAACGAATGGTGGCAGCCGCACAGGCGGCCGCGGCGACGAGGATCAGGATGCCACCCGCCGCGGCGAACACGCCACCCCAGGGGCTCGGCCGCACCCGCAGCCGCGCGACTCCCTGCCGCAGCCGACGGCCAAACTCCCCCCAGCCTTCGAGCGAGGGTCGCTCCCCCGCGGCCACGAGGCTCACCGTGCGCATCGTGTTGTTGCCGTCGATGTGGACCTGCAGGCCGCGGCCGGGGAGGGCCACGGCCTCACCGGCCCAACGGGCCGCCGGGTCGAGCGCTGTGACGATCTCGGCGACGAGCGGCCGCAGTTGCTCGACGGTGATGTTGTAGACGACGAGCCGCGGCCGCGAGACGAGCACGCACAGCGCCACGAGCAGGCCGAAGAGCAACAGCACGATCAGCCAGCCCCACAGCGGCGTGCCGGCCGCAGGCCGCACGAGCGCGAGCGGCCCGACCGCCGCGAGACCCGCGAGGCTGCCGCCGAGCAGGATGCCGTCCCACACCCCCGACATCACCAGCGGCCGGCGACGGAGATGCACGACGCCCAGCCCAACCAGATAGATCCCGAGCGGCGCGAGCGCGAGCCACAACGGCAGCATGTCGAGCAGCGTATTCATCGATCACAAGTCTACCGCACGGACGAAAATGAAATGCTTCTGGAATACGTACAACGACATTTTGGAAACCAGAGACGGAGGCGAAGGGATCGGCGGAAGCTCGACGAGCATTCGGAACTTTCGACCTTCTGGGGAAGGCATCGCCGTAGGTCGTCAGCGGAGACTGCCTCAGCCGGCCCGAGGCCGGAAAGTTTCGCCGCGAGTCGACTTCTGCCGTCCCGCAGCCGGCGATACGCGAAAGAGGGGCACACTAACGTCCCGCCGCCAGCCAGACGAGCAATCCGAGCCAGCCCGCCTCGAGCACGAGCACCGCGACGAAGAAGATTCGTTCGGCGCGGGCGGTCATGCGTCAGATGGTGTCGGGCACGACAAAGGAGAGGTCGCGGGTGAACGCGTCGTCGAAGTCGTAGACGTCGTGGAAGTCTTCCCGCTTGTCCTTGCGGGTCTTCCGCATCTGCCCGCTCTCAATCATGTTGAAGACAATCTCGCCGAGGTCGGCGGTGCTGCGCACGCCCCAGGTGCCGAGCACCGTGCGGGCCATGTAGCCGTATTGCTGGAGGGCATACTGCCGGGCCGCCTCGCACAGCTGCTGGCCGGTGAGATGCCGCTCCGCCTGCCGCCGCCGCGGCCGGCCCGGGCGAGCCCGCGGCTTCGGGGCCGGATCGACGGCCGCCGCCGCCTCCAGATCCTCCGTCGGCGGCTCCTCCCCCATGCCGAGCGTGTCTTGCGCGAACTGCAGGGCTTCGAGCACGAAGAGGTAGGCGTCAAGCTTGTATCGGCTGTCGCGATCGAGCAGTTGGGCGAGGGGATGGTTCGGGTCGGCGAGCGGCATGCGATCCTCGGTCTCGGGCCTGGAAAGCCGCCGAGTATAGCGGCCGCGGCCAAGACTTTCCGCGAAGTCACCGCATGGCCGCCGGGGCGGCAGGCTGGCGGGGCTGCGGCTGGGGCTGCCCCCCCTGCCCATCCTCGAGGATGAAGGTGTAGCCGAGCGGCGTCACCGGCTTGGAGAAATCGCGGATCATGTCGAGCCCCTTGTCGATGAGGCTCGTCCGCGGATCGAACTGGTAGACGTCGCGATCCTGCCCGCCCGGCTTGTAGATCTGCATCGCGAAGGGCATCAGATCCCGCGCCTGCAGGATGAGCTCGACCTTCGAGAAATTGGCCGCGTCGGCCTGCATGCGGGGAGCGGCCTCGAGCCAGATCTGGTCGGTCACGCCGGGCGGCGTGATGATCCGCATCGAGTAGCGCTTCCTGAGCGTGTCGGCCTTCGCGCCGAAGACGAAGGGGAGCGGGCCGTCGCTGATCGCCTTGCCGCGCATCTCGGGAGGGAGCCGCGTCTCGCGGAGCTGTCGTTCGGCATGGCGGAATTCGTAGATGCTCGCGCCGTTGCAGACCCAGTGCTCACCGGCCTCGCCCACCCGCGGCTCGTAGCGCCGCGTTTCGCCGTTCCACTGTTTCGAGTCCTTGACGCGAAACATGCCCTTGTCGGGGGCGGCGTACTTGATCTCGCCGGAGCTCTCGGAAAATGCGAGGCGTTCGCCCCCCGCATCGGCCGGGCTCCAGGCGTTGTATTCCCACTTGTAGAAACTGCACGACCAGGTGGTGACGGCCGCATTGCGGGCCTCCCAGGCGACGAGCAGCCGGTCGAGCGCGGCCTGCTGCTCCGGGGAGAGGGGCTGCTGTTGTTGCGGTTGCTGTTGTTGCGGCGGCGCCGGCTGCTGCGCGAGAGCAGGCTCCGCCATCACGGCCAAGGCGACGGCGACACAGAGGGCGATCACGAGGCTCTGGCAGCGGCTGAGGGCTGGCACGGCTGGCACTCTTGGGGCTCCGGGAAGGTGGGGCGGGACTGTAGCACCCCCGGGCGGCGCGGGCGAGGCCGATTTACCGCGGCAAACCGGCGGCGGAACGGAGGTCGGCAAGCTCGCGGGCGAAGCCGCCGGAGAGGATCGGAAACCGGCACCAGGTCTTTGGATCGAGGTTCTCGTCGTCGAGATGAAACGACGGCGCGTAGCGTTCCCGCTTCCACTGGTTGCGGCTCCAGAGCGTGAAGAACCGCTCCGTCCAGAGGGCGAGCTGCCGGGGCGCGTGCTGCCGGAAGTCGAGCGTGAGCCGCTGCCAGGCCTCGAGCGGCGTCTGCTTGTCGCGGATCGCAAACCGCTCGATGCGGTCGAGCACGTCGTAGGGCATGAGGTCGCCCTCGTCGGTCTGTCCGGCGGCGCCGGGCCGCAGTTCGGCCGTCGGCGCCTGCACGTTCACGGCGGCGAGCGCCGGTATCGGCCCCAGCCCTTCGGGGCCCGTCCGCTCGAGCCAGACGAGCCAGCGGCGGAGGTAGGCCTTGTCGATGCCGGCGATCGGCGCGATGCCGCCGGAGGTGTCGCCGTCCATCGTCGCATAGCCCACCGCCGCCTCGGAGCGATTGCTCGTGGAGACCAGCAGGGCTCCCTTGATGTTGGCGAGCATCCACACGCCGGGGGCGCGGACGCGGGCCTGGATGTTTTGCAGCGCCACGTCGTCGCGATCCCAGTCGAGCGGCCGCCCCACGGCCGCCGAGACGATCTCGGTATAGCGGCGGACGATTCCGTCGACGTCGAACTCGTGAAACTCCGCGCCGAGGGATTCCGCGAGCCCGCGGGCCGCGGCGCGGGTGACGTCACCGGAGTTGGCCGTTGCCTGATAGACGCAGGTGAGCACGCGGCGCACGAGGCCAGGCTCGTCTCCCTCCCGCAGGCCCTCCGCCGGCAGGCCGAGCCGCCGCGCCACGTCGACGACCGGCATCTCGCGGGCGGCGAACCGCACGGCGATCGCCACGAGACAGGCCACGGCCGACGAATCGGCCCCGCCGCTGGCCGAGACGACGAACCCCCGCGAGCGGCTCTTTCGCTGGTAGTCGAAGAGCCCGAGCGCCACGGCCCGCGAGAACTCCTCGTCCTTCACGTGCGGCCCCCGCTCCCAGGCGTCTCGGCCGCCCAGGGCGGGCTTCGCGGCGCCGAGCGCGACCGCGGGCGGCGCGAAGCCGACGGTCACGCACTCGTCGTCGGTGTGCGCCGCCGGCTCGAGCGCCTGTCTTGATTGCGCCAGCCGGGTCGCATCGAGATCGACGACCGCCGCCGTGCAGACGGCGTCGCCAAACGCGAACCGCCGTCCCTCGGCGACCATCGCCCCCGCGGAGGCGATCAGCGTGCCGCCGTCGTAGATCGCCCGCCCAGCCTCGTTGCCGAGCAGGTTGGCGTAGACGTAGGTCGCCCCGAAGGCCCGCGAGCCCTCGAGCACGAACCGCCGCCGCACCTCGTCCTTCGCAAACGCGAAGTGGCTCGCCGATGGATTGAGCAGGAGATCGACGCCGCGTGCGGCGAGGGCCGCGCCGGGGCGGTCGGCCACCCATGCGTCCTCGCAGATTTCAAAGCCGATCCGCACGCCGCCGCAGTCGAACCGCAGGTCGCCGATCGGAACGCTGCGGCCGCCGACGGCGAGCGTCGCGCGGCGCCCGCGCGGCCACGGCCGAAACCAGCGCGGCTCGTAGTGGATGCCCTCGCCGGCGAGGTGCTGCTTGCAGACGACGCCGGCGATGCGGCCATCGACGACGAGCGCCGCGGCATCGTAGAGGCCGCTCTCGAACCGCACCGGCAGGCCGACGGCGACGATCATGCCGTGCGTGTGCGGCTCGATCTCCTCGAGCACGCTCCAGGCGGTCTTCTGGACGCCCGGCGCGAGAAATGCGTCTTCGCAGCCGTAGCCGGTGATGCACAGTTCCGGCAGGCAGAGGATCGACACGCCCTCCGCCCGCGCCGCGGCGATCGCGGCCAGGATCCGGTCGCGGTTGCCATCCCAGTCGAGCGGCGTCTGATTCAGCGCCGTGCCGGCAATGCGGATCAAGTGCATGGGTTCACGCGACGGCGTCTGCCGCCCCTTCGATCATAGACTTTACCGTGCCCGAGCCTCGCCCTTTCCAGTTGAGGAGGCTTCGGGCTCCCTGTGTCCCGGAGACGGCGTATGCTGACAAGCGGAGCCAGGATGGCGAAGCGCCGTCAGCATCCGAGTGAGCGAAGGGCAGGATGCCCGCAGCGAACGTCCGGCGACGGGATACGGGGAGCCCGAAGCCGGCGCGTTAGGGCAGGGCATGACAGGCTGAAGCCTGTCCCACGCGGCAAGCGGGTGCTTGCCCCATATCGCGTCGTTACCGTTGTGCCGGCTCCTCCAAATACGTGTAGCCGCCGAGGCCCTCCTCGTAGAAGCGGAGGAACTGGCCGGCCTGTTGGTCGCAGATCCGCCCCTCGCGGACCGCCTGCTCGATCGACTCGCGGAGCTTCTGCACGAGCTGGTTCGGGTCGAACTCGACGTAGTCGAGCACCTCGCGAACGGTGTCGCCCTTGATGACGGCGTCGAGCACCACCTCCCCCTTGGCGTCGGTGCTCACGTGCACGGCATTGGTGTCGCCGAAGAGGTTGTGGAGGTCGCCGAGAATCTCCTGATAGGCGCCGATCAGGAAGGCGCCGAGGTAGTAGGGCTCGTGCTGCCAGCAGTGGAGCGGGAGCGTGCGCTTCACGTCGCGGCGGTCGATGAACTGGTCGATCTTGCCGTCGGAATCGCAGGTGACGTCGCCGAGCACGGCGGCCCGCAAAGGCCGCTGGTTGAGCCGGTGGATCGGCATCACGGGAAACAGCTGCTTGATCGCCCAGCTGTCGGGGATCGACTGGAAGAGCGAGAAGTTGCAGAAGTAGGTGTCGGAGAGCGATGCCTCGAGCCCTTCGAGCTCCTCGGGCATGTAGTCCATCTGCTTGGCGAATTTGTGGATCTTCCGGCAGATCGACCAGTAGAGATTCTCCACGGCCGACCGCTGGTCGAGCGGCAGGTAGCCGCTGGCGAACAGGCTCATCGCCGTGTCGAGCGATTGCTGGGCGTCATGATAGCTTTCGAGCAGGTTGCGGACGTTGATGTTTTGATACGACTCGTAGAGATCGTGCAGCGGCTGCTCGGCCTCCGGCGCGGGCTCGCGCAAGTCGCCGTTGCCCCCCTGCTCCGAGACGCCCAGCACGCCGAAGATCAGCATGCTGTGGTAGGCCACCACCGCCCGGCCGCTCTCGGAGACGATCGTGGGATGCGGCACGCCCACCTCGTCGCAGGCATTCTGCACGTGGTAGACCACGTCGTTGGCGTATTCCTGCAGACTGTAGTTGACGCTCGACTCGAAGTTGGTCTGCGAGCCGTCGTAATCGACGCCCAGCCCGCCGCCGACGTCGAGATACCGCAGGCCCGCCCCCCGCTTCACGAGCTCCGTGTACATCCGCGAGGCTTCGTTGAGTGCCGCCTTGATGTGGCGGATGTTGGTGATCTGGCTGCCCTGGTGGAAGTGGAGCAACTGCAGGCAGTCTTCCATCCCCTTCGACGCCAGCAGCTCGAGCCCCTTGATCAGCTCGCTGGCCGTGAGGCCGAACTTGCTGCGGAAGCCGCCGGAGGCCTGCCAGCGGCCGCTGCCGCGGGTGGCGAGCTTCACCCGCATGCCGATCCGCGGCCGCACACCGAGCTTCTCGGCATACTCGAGGATCATGTGGAGTTCCGAAAACCGCTCCACCACCGGGATCACGTGCCGGCCGATCTTCTGCGCGAGCATCGCCGTCTCGATGAACTCGGCGTCCTTGAAGCCGTTGCAGATGATCGGCGTGTCGTTGTCGGCCAGCGCGATGACGGCGAGGAGTTCCGGCTTGCTGCCGGCCTCGAGGCCGAAGCGGTAGGGCTTGCCGAATTGCAGCACCTCCTCGACCACCTGCCGCTGCTGATTGACCTTCACCGGATAGACGCAGCAGTAATCGCCGCGGTAGCCGTTCTCCTTCATCGCCGTCGCGAAGACGCCGTGGATCTCGCCGAGCCGGTGCTGCAGGATCTCGCCGAAGCGGAGCAGGATCGGCAGGTCGATACCGCGCACCTGCAGCCGATCGACGAGCGACTTGAGGTCGATGCTCTTCGTCGGGCTCTTGTCGGGATGGACGAGCAGGTTGCCGTTGGGGCCGACCGAGAAATACCCGTTGCCCCAGCGGGCCACTTCATAGAGCTCAGCGGCATCCGCCGGGCTCCAGTGATCGACGTCGAGATCGACTGCCATCCATCGTCCTCGTGAAGGTCCGGCCGGCTGGGGAAACCGCTCCGCCGCCGCGGCGCGGATGTTTTTGAGTGTAGCGTGAACCGGCGTCAAGGCCATGCTGGACGGGCGAATCACGCCGGCTCGCGCGACCAGCGGGGGGATGAGAAAAAGATGAGCATCGCGGCGCCGCGCACGCTCAGGTCGGCCGCCATGGCGTACCACGCCCCGACGGCGCCGAGCCCCATGCACGGCAGCGTACCCAGCCCGGCGGGGAGGGTGACTGCCGGCCAGGCCAGCCCCACCGCGAGCGGCAGCCTGACGAGCAGCAGGCCCAGAAAATTGACCACCAGCGGCACCCGCGTGGCTCCAGCCCCGCGCAGCCCGCCCGAGAGCACCATCAAGAGCGCCAGTGGTGGCTGCGCGAAGGCGACGATCCTGACGAGCCGGGCCGTGAGGTCGGCCACCTCCGGCTGGCGGCTGGCTCCGCCCACGAACCAGCCAGCGAGCGGCACCGAGAGCCAGAGGAAGAACACCCCCGCCGCCGACATGAAGGCGACGCAGGCGAGGGCGGCGAGCCAGACACTTTTCCGGGCCCGCCGCTCGTCGCGGGCGCCAAGAAACTGCCCCGCGAGGGTGGCGGCGGCCACCTGGAAGGCGCTGCCGGGCAGGTAGGCGAGCGATTCGATCGTGATCGCCACGGAATGCGCCGCGGCGTCGATGTTGCCCAATCGGTTGACGACCGAAAGAAAGCCGAGGTGGCAGGCGGCGTTGGCGACGGCATCGACCCCCGCGGGAACGCCCACGTGCAGGATCCGGCGGAGCCAGGCGGCATCGGGCAGCCAGTCCACCGACTGGGGTCCGATCCCGCGCGAACGCCGCGCCAAAAACGCCACGACGCACGCCGCTCCCAGGCAATAGCCGAGGAGCGTTCCCCAGGCGAGCCCTTCCCAGCCGAGGGTCGGCAGACCGCCCCAGCCGGTGGCCAGCGCATAACTCGCCCCGGCGTTGACGAGATTCACGATCGACATCGACACGAGCCCGGCCACCATGTCGCCGGCGCCTCGCAGCACCGCCACACCGACATGAATGACCATGATCGCGGGCACGGCCGGCATCACGATGGCGAGATACCTGCCCGCGTGCCGCGTGCTCTCCTCGGGCAGCCCGAGCGCATCGAGAAACGTTCCACCGGCGACCAAGGCCAGCGCCATCAGCGCGGCCGCCAACGCGCCGCCGATGAGGAGCGATTGGGCCGCCGCCCGCCGCGCGGCAGGAACGTCGGCCGCACCGACGCTGCGGGCCACGAGCGCCGTGGCCGCCACCGCCGGGATCGCGAAGAGCCCCGGCAGAAACGCCAGGCAGTACGCCACCAGTCCGACGGCGGCGAGGTATTCGGCGCCGGTGAGCAGATTCCCCGCCAGCCACTTGTCGGTAAACCCGACGGAGAGGGCGAGCAGTTGCTCGACGAGCACGGGCAGCACGAGCCACGCCACCGGGCGAACGGTGCCCGAAAGCCGCGTGATACCGCCTGAGCCGCGATCGGCCGTGGTCGATCCGCTCAGGCGAAGAGCTCCTTGATGACCTTGCCGGAGTTGGCGATCCGCATCGGCCGGCCGTTCTTGGCGGTGAACGTCGTCTCGAGCGAGATGCCGAGCGACTTCAGCACGCTTGCCATCACGTCCTGCGAGGAATATGGCTCGGTGACGACCTCCCGGCCGTCGGAACTCGTCTCGCCCACCACCACGCCACGCTTGAAGCCGGCGCCCCCCACCACCACGCTCCAACTCCGCGCCCAGTGGTCGCGGCCGGCGTCGGCATTGATGCTCGGCGTGCGGCTGAATTCGCCCATCCAGATGATCGCCGTGTCGTCAAGCAAACCCCGATCGGCCAGGTCGCTCACCAGGCCGCTCATCGCCTTGTCGAGTTCCGGCAGTTTTTGGTCGGCGAGCGCCGGAAAGATTCCCTGATGCATGTCCCAGCCGCCGAGATCGACCTCCACGAAGGGCACGCCCGCCTCCACGAGCCGCCGCGCGAGCAGGCAGCCGCGGCCGAAGCCGGTGGTGCCATACTTCTCCTGCACCTCCTGCGGCTCTTCCATCACCTTGAAGGCCTTCATCTGCTGGCTCGTCATCAGCCGTTTCGTCTTTTCGACCACCTTCTGGTGATCTTCCGCCGAGCCGCCCCGCTTCTCGGCGATGAACTTCTTCTCGATCGTGGCGAGCATGTCAAGCCGCTGGCTGATGCGGGCCGGGTCGATGCCCATGTCGAGATTGCGGACGTTGCCATTGGAATCGACGACGAAGGGGGCCCAGGACATGCCGAGGAAGCCCGGCCCGACGCTGCCCCCGCCCACCGACACGAAAGGCGGAATCTCGAGGTCAGGGGTGAGGTCGGCGAGTTCGTGGGCGACCACGGAGCCGTAGCTCGGGTGCTCGACGTTGGGGTTGGGCACATAGCCGGTATGCATGTAGTAGCGGCCGCGCATGTGGTCGGCCTCGCGGGTGCTCATCGACCGCACGATCGACATGTGGTGCATCTGCGTGGCCATCAGCGGCATGTGCTCGCAGATGGCGATGCCGTCGGCGCTGGTCGAAATCTGCTTGAACGGGCCGCCGGTCGCCGCCCCGGGCTTCAGGTCCCAGATGTCCATGGTGCTGGGCCCGCCCCCCATCCAGAGCAGGATCGCCGACTTGTGCCGCTTCTTGAGGTCGGCGGCATTGGCGAGGATCGAGCTGGTGAACGCCGTCGCGGGCGCCGCCAGCGCCGCGGCGCCGGCCAGGTGGCTCATGAAGTGCCGCCGGGTCATGTCGGCAGGAGTGCGAAACAGGCGCGACATGGAATCCTCCAGAGGATTAGTGATTGAGGATAAACTCGTTCGAATTCAAGACGGCCCACCAGATGTCCTGCAGAGCCCCGATGGCATCTCCCTGGCGGGCCTTCATCAATTGATTGGCCATCGCGACCTCCGGCTTGGAGGGCTTTCGCGCCAGGGCGGCAAGGTAGAGCATCTCGATCTTCGCGGCATTCTTGGCGTTGCCGGACGCCACCCGGCTGAGGAAGCCGCCCGTGCCGACCCCCGTGGCGACCTTCATCAGCTCGCTGTTGAACATCGTCAGCACCTGCGTGATCGATCCGTTGAACGTCGAGCTGTCGTCCCCTTCGTCGGTGCCGAAGGCGATGACGAACTGCCCGAGCCATTCGTCCTTCTTCTTGGCCGCCCGTTCGCCGATGGCCCGGCTCTCGTCCGCGGCCGTCGCGGTCAGGAGCGACTCGTAGAGTTCCTCGGCTCGCATCTGCCGCAGATAAAACCGCGAAAACCGCGGCGGCTCACCGAGGGCGGGGTCGTCGCGCGCGTTGTCTCTGCCGATCCGGCTCGAGAGCGAGTAGGGTTTCGAGAGCACGATCCACCGAATCAGTTCCTTGAGGTCGTAGCTCTGCTCGCGGAATTTTGCGGCCAGGCCGTCGAGCAACTCCGGGTGCGAGGGGGGATTGTGTTCGCCAAGGTCGTCGACCGGTTTGGTGAATCCATAGCCCAGGAAGTGGCCCCACATCCGATTGACGAGCACCTTCGGCATGAGCGGGCTCGCCTTGATCAGCTGGGCGAGTTCGCGGCGGCGATGCGCGCCGTAGGGAGTGCCGTCGGCCATCTGTGCCGGCAGGTAGCCGCTCTTGGAGATCGCCGTGCCGTCGATGAACACCGGAAAGGCCGCCTTCTTCAGGCCGTTGCGGAGTTCGTAGTAGACCTCCGCCGCCTGGGGATTCCCTCCCTCGCCGGGAAAATCCTCGTCCACCAGTTCGATCGACTGGATGTCCATCGTCTTCTCAAACCGCCGCAGCGCGCGGGCCTGCCGGAAAAACGAGTTGAACTCCCAGAATTGGTTCTGCTTTTTTCCCGTGTTGATCGGGTGGTCGTGGCACTGCGTGCACTGCACGTGCAGGCCGAGGAAAATCTGGGCGGTCTTGGCGGCCGCCTGCACCCCGCCCTCTTCGAGCTTGCCGGTCAGGAAGTTGGTGGCGCCGTTGAAGTTCGCGATCCCGTCCTTGTTGGTGTTCGAGCCCTCCGCCGTGACGAGTTCCTCCACGAAGCGGTCGTACGGCTTGTTGTTCTGAAAGAACCGTCGCAGCCACTGCCGCATGCCCGGCCGGCTCACGAATCGATTCTCGGTGTCGCGGCCAATGAGGATCGCGGTCCAGACGTCGGTCCAATTCCGCGCGTATTCGACGGCGTAGTCCTCGCCCAAAAGCCGCGCCACGAGGTCCGCCTTCTTCGCCGGCGACGAGTCGGCAAGAAAACGCTTCAACTCATCGACGGTCGGGATGCGGCCGATCGTGTCGAGAAAGACGCGCCGGCACCATTCGCCGTCGGAGGCAACGCCCGAAGGCTCGAGTTTGGCGTCGGCCCACCCGATCGACACCTGCTCGTTGATGAACCTGACCTGCGGAATGCCGAACGATTCGTCGGCCGCGAAGGCGCGAGCAGACCCTGCCACGACGGCGATGGCCAAGAGACAGGCGACAGCCCAGGAGCGAGACGCCGGCATGGTGATCCCTCGCTGGCGCTCCCGGCACGGCTTGCCCACCGCGGCAGAAGCGCCGTTGCCAGTGTAACGGATCGGCATCCGCCCATCCAAAACTGGGGCGATCTCGCTGGAGCGATCAGGCGCCGGCGGGCGACCGGCGCGGCGGCCGCGAGGCCTGCACCTGCGGCGCCGGAGCCTGCCCGGAACGCCCCTCGCTGCCCACGAATTCGAGCACGGCCCTGGGGCCGGCATCGCCCAGCCGCGGAGTGGAAAGCTTGAGGATGCGGGTGTAGCCACCGGGGCGATCGACGAAGCGGGGGGCGATCTTCTCGAACACCACCCGCGCCGCCTGCTTGTCGCCGAGGAGCGTGATCACGCGGCGGCGGGCGGTGACGGCCGGCGCCGAGGCGGCGGCCCACTTCTGCCACTGCTCGCTCGCCCGCCACTTCTTCCACTCGGCGGAATCCCGCTCGGCGGAAACAGCAAACTGATTCGCCTTTTCGGCGGCAGCCAGCCCGCGCTTGGCGATCGTGATGCACCGCTCGACGAGCGGCCGCACTTCCTTGGCCTTCGCAACGGTGGTGATGATCCGCCCCGCAACCTGCGGTGCGCCGACCTCGTCCACCTCGACCTCCCGCTCCGTGAGCATGAGGGCGGAGGCGAGATTGCGGAGGAGCGCCCGCTGATGAGAGGGGCTGCGTCCGAGCACACGGCCTTTGCGACGATGGCGCATGGGTCAATTCCTTGCGAAGGGGTCTGCGATACGGGGGGGGTTGAGTCGTGGGGGAGAGTGAATCCGCTCAGGCGTCGGAAGCCGACGGCACCTGCATGCCGAGCCGGAGGCCGATCTCCGCGAGCTTCTCCTCGATCTCCTGGAGCGTCGTCTCGCCGAAATTCCGCACCTCGAGCAACTCCTCGCGCGACCGCGAGACGAGGTCGCGAAGCGAGGCGATGCCCTCGGCCTCCAGGCAGTTGGCCGCCCGCAGCGAAAGCTTCAGGTCGGAGACCAGCATGCCGAGGCGGCTCTCCAGCGGCGCCTCCACCGAGAAGACGCTGCCGAACGCCGGAGCGCTGACGGCCGCGCCGGGCTTGCCATAGGAGACGAATGGATTCAGGTGCTTCCGCAGAATCTTGGCCGCCTCGACGAGCGCCATCTCGGGCGTCACCGTGCCGTCGGTCCAGATCTCCATCGTCAGCTTGTCGTAGTTGGTCTTCTGGCCGACGCGGGTCTCCTCGACCTCATACCGAACGCGGGTCACCGGGCTGAAGACGGCATCGACCGGGATGATGCCGATCTCTTGCGCTTCGGGACTGTGCTCGCTGGCGGGGACGTAGCCGCGGCCGTTTTCGACCACCATCTCCAGTTCGAACGGCACGTCGTCGGTGAGCGTGGCGATCAGAAGATCCTTGTTCACAACCTCGACCGCCTCGTCGGTCTGGATGTCGGCGGCCGTGATCGGGCCACGGGTGCTCTTCTCGACCCGGATGACCCGCGTCGAATCGCTGTGATTCTTCACGACGAGGCTCTTGATCGCGAGCACGATGTCGGTGACGTCTTCGAGCACGCCCTTGATGGTGGTGAATTCGTGGAGCGCGCCGCCGACCTTGATCTGGGTCACGGCACTGCCTTCAAGGCTGGAGAGGAGCACGCGCCGCAGGCTGTTGCCCACCGTGGTGCCGAAGCCGCGCTCGAACGGCTCGGCGGTGAACTTGCCGTACGTGTCGGTGAGCGTTTTCGGATCGGCGGTGACCGAACCGGGCAACTCGAGACCGCGCCAACGGATGTGCATGTGGAACTCCTTGTTTTCGACCGGTGTACGTGGAAGCCAGACTGTTTCGGAAAGGCCGCGGCGTCAACGCGCGGCTACTTCGAGCACAACTCGATGATCAGGTTCGCCTGCACGGGGATCGAGACATCCTCCGCGCCGGGCAGCCTGTCGACCCGCCCCTCGGGGATCGGGCCATCCACCCGCGACAGGAAATCGGGCACTTCGCGACGCGAGTCGGCAAGCGCCGCGTGAACGAGCTGCAGGCTCTTCGCGCGATTCTTGACGCGAATCAGGTCGCCGGCCTTGACGAGATAGCTCGGCACGTCGAGGCGGCGGCCATTGACCGTGATGTGGCCGTGCATCACCGCCTGCCGGGCAGCGGCACGCGACGAGGCAAACCCCATGCGATGCACCACATTGTCGAGCCGGCGCTCGAGCAGCGACATGAGCGTCTCGCCCGTGTTGCCCTTGCCCCGCTCGGCACGCGAGAAGTACGTGCGAAACTGCCGCTCGAGCACGCCGTAGTAGTGCTTGAGCTTCTGCTTTTCGCGGAGACGCAGCCCGTAGTCGGTCGGCTTGCTGCGGCGCTTCTGCACCACGCCCGGCGGCGTGGCCCGACGCTCGAACGCACACTTCGGCGTATCGCAGCGGCTGCCCTTCAGAAACAACTTGAGTCCGTCGCGGCGGCAGAGGCGGCAGACAGGTCCGGTGATGCGTCCCATGTTCGTTCGTGGTCTCGGCGGTGAAAAATGATGGTTGGTGAAAGGAGAGGACTAGACACGCCGCTTTTTCGGCGGACGGCAGCCGTTGTGCGGCAGCGGCGTGATGTCTTCGATGCTCTTGACGTTCATGCCCGCGGCCTGCAGAGCGGTGATGGCGCTTTCACGGCCGCTTCCGGGCCCCCGCACCTTCACCTCGAGTTCCTTGACGCCGTACTTGGCGGCCTTCTCGGCAGCCTGCTGGGCTGCGCACTGACCGGCGAAAGGAGTGCCCTTGCGGCTCCCCTTGAAGCCGCAGGTGCCCCCGCTCGCCCAGCAGAGCGTGTCGCCCCGGGTGTCGGTGATCGTGACCGTGGTGTTGTTGAAGCTCGCCGTGATGTAGGCGATGCCGGCCGTCACGCTCTTCTTCTTTGTCTTTGCAACCTTTGACATGAACCTGCTCTTTGGTGTTCTGACCTTATGGATGCCTTCGTCATCTGCGGATGATCGACGCCGTTACTTGAGATCCTTGACGCCCTTCTTGCCGGCGACGGTCTTCTTCGGGCCCTTGCGGGTGCGGGCATTCGTGCGCGTGCGCTGGCCGCGCACTGGAAGGCCGCGGCGATGCCGCAGGCCGCGGTAACTGCCGATGTCCTTGAGCCGCGAGACATTCTGCGACACCTGGCGGCGAAGCTGCCCCTCGACGACGTAGTCCTTGTCCATGAGGGCCGCCAGACGGGCGAGCTCATCCTCGTGGAGGTTGCGGGCGATGCCTTCCGGATCGACACCTGCCTTGTGGCACAGTTCCCGCGCCACGCGCGGACCGACCCCATACAGATACTGCAGGGAGTAGATCGTCTTCTTTTCAGAGGGGATGTCGACACCGAGGAGACGGGGCATGGCAGGAATCCGGAAAAGGGACGGGAGTCAGGCTGTGAGGTGGATGGACTGAATCGACAAACCGACGAGCGTGACGCAGGCGTTCAACGACGGGGAGCGGCGGCGACATGCACCGCCGGCACCATCGGACGTCACCCCTGCCGTTGCTTATGGCGGGGATCGGCGCAGACGACGAATACGACGCCGCGGCGACGGACAATCTTGCACTTTTCACACATGCGACGGACGCTGGCGCGAACCTTCATACGGGAGCTCGTGGCGGCGGCCGGCCACGCCTTCAATCGGAAAACGGGAGAACTAGCGGAAAGCCACGGAGTATAGGCAGCGAAAAAGGGCGTTCACAAGGGGGTGTCGTGCCGCCGCGATTTTTTCGCATTCCGCCGTCTGCTCGTCGGGTGGCTCGCAGGCGGCCGCGGCCGATCCAGCTAGGCGACGCGGCCGACCGACTCGCCGGCGGCTGGGGCGGCCGTCAGCACCACGGGGCCGTTTTCCGTGATCGCGACAGTGTGCTCGAAGTGGGCACTGGCGCGGCCGTCCACCGTCGACTGCGTCCAGTGATCCGGCAGCACACGGACCTTCTTTGACCCCATGTTCACCATCGGCTCGACGGCGATCACGAGCCCGGGCTCGAGGTCGAAATCGTGGTTGCGGCGGAAGGCAGGCGTGCAGAAATTCGGCACCTGCGGGTCTTCGTGCATCTTGCGGCCGATGCCGTGCCCGACGAAGTTTTCGACCACCGAGAAGCCGTGATCGCGGACATACTTCGCCATCTCCGTGGCGACGTCGCTCCAGCGGCTTCGCACGGCCATCAACTCGATGGCGAGCGCCAGCACGCCCGACGTGCAGTCGAGCAATCGTTGCACGTCGGGATCGATCGCTCCGACGGGATAGGTGACGGCCGAGTCGCCGCACCAGCCATCGACGCTGCAGCCCGTGTCGATGCTCACGACATCGCCGGCGACGAGCACGCGATTGCCAGGGATGCCGTGCACGACTTCATCGTTCACCGACATGCAGCAGACCGCGGGAAAGGGAACCTTTCCCGGCACGCCCCTGAAAAGCGGCACGGCCCCGTGCTCGGCAAAAAACTTCTCGACCGCACGATCGATCTCACCGGTGGTGATGCCGGGCCGCACGAGCGACGAAGCGAGCTGATGGGCGCCCCACACCACCAGCCCGGCCCGGCGCATGGCCGCGATCTCGCGAGCGGAACGAAGATTCACCACGGCAGAAGCACCCAATCCCGGAAGGACACATTCGACACCGAAGGCGAGTATACCGCCCCCGGAATCCCGGCTCTACGGCCTGCGGCGGCCGGCCGCGCGGCCAAACTCGTCGAGCGCGGCCCGCACGCGTGCGAAAATCTCCTCGGCCGTTCCGAGGCCGTCGATGCTCGCGAGCTTTCCCTGGCGGGCATAGTAATCGAGCAGCGGCGCCGTCTGTAGCTCGAAGCTCGCGATCCGCTTCGAAAAAATCTCGGGGTTGTCGTCGGCCCGCTTTCGCACGAGCATGCGGCGAATGAGTTCGTCTCGGGGAACGGCCAACTCAATGACGCCGTCCACGCTCATCGCCTGCCGCTCGAGCAATTCGTCGAGCGTCGCCGCCTGGGGGAGCGTCCGCGGAAAGCCATCGAGGAGGCAGCCGTCACGGCAGTCGGGAGCCTCGAGCCGCTTGGTGACCATGCCCACGATGATCTCGTCGGGCACGAGCTGACCGTCGGCCATGTAGCGAGCCGCCTGAACACCCTCCGGCGTGCCGGACCGCACCGCATTGCGAAGCATCTCACCGGTGGAGAGATGCGGCACCCGCAGGTGCTCGACGAGCCGCTGGCACTGGGTGCCTTTCCCGGCGCCGGGCGGTCCGATCAGGATGATCCGCATTGACGAGTCCGCAGGACGTGACCGAAGGAGCGGACCGGCTGTTTGTCGCGAGCCCAGGACGAACCGGCCACAGTAAAAGGATCAGGATTTTTCCAGGAGCCCCGTGTAGTTCCTCATCACGAGGTGGCTGTCGATCTTTTGGACGAGGTCGAAGGCCACACTGACCGCGATGAGCAGGCCCGTGCCGCCGTAAAAACTCGCGATCTGGGCGGGGATGCCGAGCGCGCCGCCGACGATCGTCGGAATGATGGCCACGAGCGAGAGAAACGCCGCCCCCACATAGGTGATCCGCTCCATCACCCGCTCGAGATAATCGGCCGTCCGCTTGCCGGGACGGTAGCCCGGGATGAAGGCGCCAAAATTCTTCAGGTTGTCGGCCATCTCCTTGGGATTGAAGGTGATCGCCGTCCAGAAGTAGCAGAAGAAGTAGATCAGCACCACGTAGAGCAGGTTGTAGAGAAACGATTGCCCGCGGGTGAACGAATCGTGCAGCGCACCGAGCAGGGAGCTTCCCGGATTGGCGTTGTGGAGATACTGAAAGAGCATCTGCGGGAAGAGCAGAAGCGAACTGGCAAAGATGATCGGCATCACGCCCGCCTGGTTCACCCGCAGGGGCAGATACTGCCGGGTGCCGCCGTAGACGCGGCGACCACGCACGTGCTTGGCACTCTGCGTCGGAATCCGCCGCTGCCCCTGAGTCATGAACACCACGCCGGCCACGACGCCCACGAAGAGCGCCGCCAACACGAGCAGCGTTTCGATGCCCATCTTGCCGCCCCCGCCACCGAGCTCCCAGCTCGTGTCGGCGGCAAGCTCCACCAAGGCGCTCGGCATCGCGGCCAAAATGCCCGCCATGATGAGCAGGCTGATGCCGTTGCCGATGCCGAATTCGTCGATCTGCTCGCCGAGCCACATCAGAAACACCGTGCCGGCGGTCATCGTCATCACGGCGACGAATTGCCAGATGAAAGGCAGCTTGCCATCGACGAGGAAGCCGGGTTGGATGAGCGACGATTCGCCGATCCGCGTGTTCGAGAGGAAGGCCACGTAGGCCCAGCTCTGGATGATGCAGATGAGCACGGTGGCATAGCGGGTGTATTCGTTGATCTTCTTGCGGCCCGCCTCCCCCTCCTTCTGCAGTCGCTCGAGCGGTGGCCACACGGTGCCGAGCAGTTGGAAGATGATCGACGCGGAGATGTAGGGCATGATCCCCAGGCCGAAGATGGTGGCCTGCGAAAGCTGGCTGGCGGAGAACACGGCCACCGTCTTGAGGAGGTCGCCGATGCCGCCGGCTTCCTCGGCGAAGGCTGTCATCGCCTTGGGATCGACGATCGGCAGCGGCACCTGCCAGCCCACGCGATAGATGGCCAGCAGCCCCAGCGTCAGCAAGATCTTCTGCCGCAGTTCGGGAATCGTGAAAATGATGCGAAGTTTCTCGAGCACGTGACCAACTCCTCTGGTGCCCCGTGAACCGGCGCGACCGCCCGGCAATCGGGCGTCGGGCAGCCATCATCCGTTGACAACCGCCACGGGGGCCGACAGCCTACCCCAACGGCCGGTCTGCTACCCAGTCGTCTTCTTCCGAGCGGCCTTCGGCTTGGCCCGCTTCACGCCCTTCTCGACGGCCGCCGGGCCCGAAAGCTCGGTCACGCTGCCACCGGCCGCCAGGATCTTCTCGCGGGCCTGGGCGCTGAAGTGGTGGGCGGAAACCTTCAGCGACTTGCCGAGCTTCCCATCACCGAGAATCTTCAACTCGTGCCAGGTTCCCTTGGCGAGACCGGCCTCCTTGATGGTCTTCGGGTTCACGTCGGCGCCCGCGGCGAAGCAGGCCTCGAGGTCGTCGACATTGACCCCGACCACGATGCTGCCGTGGCGGTTGTGAAACCCGCGCTTCGGGATCTGCCGGATGATCGGCATGCGGCCCCCCTCGAAGATGGCGGGCGACGACCAGCCTGCGAGCTGGCCCTGTCCCTTGTTGCCGCGGCCGGCCGTGCGGCCCTTGCCGGAGCCCGGGCCGCGGCCCACCCGCATCCGCTTGCGGTTCTTCTGGATGCCACGGTTGACGTCGTTGATCTTCATGATTGGTTCCTGTTCGCGAGCACGGGCAGGCGGCTGATCGTCACGAGAGCGAGACGCCGCGGAGGCGCTCGACATCCTCCCGCGTCCGCAGCTGCTTGAGGGCCTCGAGGGCCGCCTTCACCAGATTGACGGGGTTGGTCGAGCCATGGGCCTTGGTCAGCACGTCGTGGATGCCGGCCGATTCGCACACTGCACGCACGGCGGCACCGGCGATGATGCCGGTACCGGGGCTGGCGGGCAGCAGGATCACCTTGGCGGTGCCGCTGGTTCCTTCGACGCGGTGCGGAATCGTGCCCGACTGCACAGGCACCTCGACCAGGTTCTTCATGCCATCCTTGATGGCCTTTTCAACGGCCGGCGGCACCTCGTTGGCCTTGGCGTAGCCGATGCCCACCTTGCCACGGCCATTGCCGACCACGACGAGCCCGGCAAAGCTGAATCGACGGCCACCCTTCACGACGGTCGCACACCGGCGCACCTTCACCACCTTTTCGGCAAACTCGCCCGTCTGCACTGCGCCACGGTCGCCGCCGCGCGGACCTCCGCGATCGCCGCCACGGCCTCCGCCACCGCCACGTGAATCTCTGTTCGTTCCGGTCGACACGTCTGAAAGTCTCCGCTTGAGGGCTTGGCTTGGGGGGGATCAGAACTCGAGGCCCGCCGCACGGGCGGCGTCGGCGAGGGCGGCCACGCGGCCGTGGTAACGGAATTCACCGCGGTCGAAGCAGACCTTCGTCACGCCGGCAGCCTTGGCCCGCTCGGCCACGGCCCGGCCGATCGCCTCGGCAGCCTGCTTGTTGCCGCCGAATCCGACGGAGTCGCGAAGCTGCTTGTCCATCGAACTCGCCGAGACCACCGTGCGACCAGCGGCGTCGTCGATGATCTGGGCGTAGATGTGCTTGTGCGTACGGAAGACTGCCAGCCGCGGCCGCTCGGCGGTGCCGCGGATATGGCGGCGAACACGGAAGCGGCGACGCAGGCGCTGTCGGAGGATCGTGCGGGCGTGGTCCATGGAAACGACTGCTTGTAGAAAAGGAAAGGTTGTGGATGAATGATGCGTTGGGCGGATGACCGAGAAGGATTACTTGGTGACGGCCTTGCCGGCCTTGCGGCGGACCTGCTCGTTCTCGTAACGGATGCCCTTGCCCTTGTAGGGCTCCGGCTTCCGCAGCGACCGCACTTCGGCGGCGAACTGGCCGACGAGTTGCTTGTCGATGCCCTTGACGACGATGTGGGTCTGATCGGGGCAGGTCACGTTGAGTCCGGTGGGAATCGGCACCTGCAGTTCGTTGGCGAAGCCCACGCGGAGCTGGAGCGTGTTCTTCTGGATCGCGGCGATGTATCCCACCCCCACGATCTCGAGCTTCTTCTCGTAGCCCTTCGTAACGCCCTCGACCATGTTGGCGGCCAGGGCCCGCGTCAGACCGTGAACGGCCCGCGACGTGCGGTCGTCATCGGCACGCGTGACCTTCAACACACCGCCGGCCTGGTCGATGTCGACGGCCACGGCGGGATGGAGACGCTGCTCGAGCTTGCCGAGTGGTCCTTCCACCTTCAGGCTGCCGGCCTCGACGGCCGCCTTCACACCCTTGGGGAGCGGAACGGGGGATTTGCCAATACGCGACATGGTTCGGTGCCTTTCTGATTTACCACAGCTCGCAGAGCACTTCGCCGCCGAGCTTTCGCTGCCGGGCCTCGCGGTCGCTCACCACGCCGCTGGAGGTCGACAGGATCGAGATGCCGAGGCCGCCGAGCACGGGGCGCAGGCGAACGGAACGGCTGTAGACGCGCTTGCCGGGAGAGCTCACCCGCTTGATATGGCGGATCAGACGTTCGCCGTTGGGGCCATACTTGAGCTCGAGCTGAAGCTTGGCGACCGGCTCCGATTCAACCTCGCGCCAGTCCCAGATAAAGCCCTCCCGCTTCAGCACGTCCGCCACACCACGCTTCACCTTCGAACTCGGTAGTTCCACGGTGGCGCGTTCGACGCGCACCGCGTTGCGGATGCGGGTGAGCATGTCGGCGATGGGGTCGGTCATCATGTGAAAAGAACCCTTGCTAAAAAACGGTGAACCCTACCAACTGGCCTTGCGAACGCCCGGGATGCAGCCCTGATCTGCGAGCTTGCGAAAACAGATGCGACAGATGCCAAACTTGCGGTAGACCGCACGCGGCCGGCCGCACAGCATGCAGCGATGCACCTTCCGTGTGGAAAACTTGGGCGGTCGCTTCGCCGCCGCGATCTTGGACTTACTTGCCATGGAGAGTTTCCAGTGCCGGCAGCCCCGCCACTGGGCGGGACCGCGAATCATTCAATCGTCCACATGCCGCTACGCCGCGGCACCACCATCTTCATCATCGTTCTTGAGCGGAACGCCCATCGCCCGCAGAAACTCCCTCGCCTCGTCGTCGGTGCGGGCCGACGTGACGAGCGTAATGTTCATGCCTTGGGGACGGGTGAACTTGTCGGGGTTGATCTCCGGAAACACCATCTGCTCAGACAGGCCCAGGCTGTAGTTGCCATGGCCGTCGAAGGCGGTGCTGGAGAGGCCGCGGAAATCGCGCACCCGCGGCAAGGCGAGCGAGACGAGCCGGTCAAGAAACTCGTACATCCGCCGTCCGCGGAGCGTCACCTTGCAGCCGATCGGCAGGTTCTCGCGGAGCTTGAAGCCCGAGACCGCAGCCTTCGAGAGCGTCGCGATCGGCTTCTGCCCGGTCACCTGCGACAGGGCGCTGAGCGCCTCTTCGAGATACTTCTTCTCGGTCACGGCCACGCCGACACCCATGTTCACGACGATTTTCTCGAGCTTCGGGATCGCGTGGGGATTGGTGCGGCTGAGCGCCTTGCCGAGCGCCGGCCGAACCGTCTTCGTGTAGTGCTCGAGCATGCGCGGCGTGCCGGCGCTGGATTCCGGAGCGGCGGCGGCCTTCGTCTTCTTTGCCATCGTTACGATTTCCTGACTGTGGTTCGCTTGTGTCGGTTATTTCTTCGCCGTGACCCGCGCGGCCTTGGCCCGCTTCAACACGCCGAGGTCGGCGTTGCACTTGCGGCAAAACCTCGTGCGAGTGCCGTCAGCCCCGACCTTCACGCCGAGCCGCGTGGCCTTCCCGCACGACGTGCAGACGACGAGCACGTTCGACGCATCGATCGGCATCTCCCGGCTCAGCCGGCCGCCCTGCGGATTCTTCTGGCTCCGCTTCACGTGGCGATAGACGCGGTTGACGCCCTCCACCACCATGCGGCCCTTGTCGGGCTGCACGGAGAGCACCTTCGCCCGCGTACCACGGGCGTTGCCCGTCTTCACTTCGACCGTATCACCAGCTCGGATCAGCATCACACCACCTCGCTCGCCAGACTGACGATCTTCATGAAGTTACGGTCGCGGAGCTCACGGGCCACTGCACCGAAGATGCGGGTGCCCTTCGGATTCTTGTCGTTGTCGATGATCACGCAGGCATTGGTGTCGAACTGCACATAGCTGCCGTCATCGCGGCGCGTGGGCCGCTTGCAGCGGACGATCACCGCCTTGACGACGGCCTTCTTCTTGACGTCGCTGCCCGGGATCACGCTCTTCACGCTGCAGACGATGATGTCGCCCAGGCCGGCGGTTCGCTTCTTGCTGCCGCCGAGCACCTTGAAGCACATCACCTCTTTGGCGCCGGTGTTGTCGGCCACAACGAGCCGGGTTTGCATCTGGATCATGTTGCGGCCCCTTCCTTGTCAGCCCGCCCGGAACCGCTGTCAGCCCGCCCGGAAGCGGCAGCCTCTTCGGCACGCGCGGCCGATTCCTTGAGCTCCGTGGCCCGAGCGCCGCTGCGAAGCGAGGCCACGTCGACCGCCGTGCTCTTGGCGACGACCCGCACGAGCTCCCACCGCTTCAGGCGGCTCCGCGGACGGCACTCGATGATCTCTACGGTGTCGCCGAGCCCCGATTCCTCCTTCTCGTCATGCACGTGGCAGACGGTGCGGCGGTGCTGGATGCGGCTGTACTTCGAGTGACGGACGACCCGCGGGATCTCCACGCGGCGCGTCTTGCTCGAGGCGGCGCTGGTCACCGTTCCGGTTTCGATTCGCTTGGGCATTGGGGGATTTCCTGTTTACGTGCCAGTCTGTGTGCGAGTCTTGGCGTTGCTCCGGGCCCGACGCTTGGCCGGCTTGCCGGCTTGAGACGCGTCGGCGGCGACCGAGCCATCGGGCCCCGCCGCCGGAGCCACCACGCTGCCACGCTGGCCGAGGATCGTCTGGCAGCGGGCGATCGTGCGGCGGTTCTTGCGAACATCCGACGGCGCCGCCAGTTTCTCGGTCTGCGATTGGAGCTTCAGCCGAAAGAGCGACTCGGCGGCGTCCTTCCAGAGGAGCCGAATCTGCTCGTCGCTCATGTCGCGGATTTCTCGTGCCTTTGTGGAGTTCATGGAATTCTTTCCTTACATCGCCCGCCGCTTCACGAACCGAACCCGCAGCGGCATCTTGTGCGCCAGCCGCGCCAGACACACTCGCGCCGCATCCTCCGAAACACCGCCGATTTCGTAGAGGATCGTTCCGGGCTTGATGACGGCAGCCCAAAACTCCGGCTCTCCCTTGCCCTTGCCCATTCGGGTTTCGAGCGGGATCGACGTGATCGACTTGTGGGGAAACACGCGCACATACAGCCTGCCCTCCGTGCGGAGGTATTGTTGGGCTGCAATGCGGCCAGCTTCGATCGTCGCGGCAGGCAGCCATCCCGGCTGCTCGGCCTGGAGGCCGAAGTCGCCGAAGACGACGCGATTGCCGCGCGAGGCGTCACCTCTTATACGACCTCTTTGGCTTTTTCGGTGCTTGACCCTCTTGGGCATCAGCGCCATCGCCATCCTCCTCGTACATGCCTTGGTTCACCCACACCTGAATTCCGATGTTGCCCTGCGCCGTGGGAGCCTCGCAGAACCCGTAATCGATTTTGGCCCGCAGCGTGGAGAGCGGCATCGAGCCGGCGATCGCCTTCTCGCATCGCGACATCTCCGCCCCGCCGAGCCGGCCGGCCAGCTGAATCTTCACGCCCTTGGCTCCGGCATCCATCGTCGTGTCGATCGCCCGCTTCAGGGTGCGGCGGAACGCGGCCCGCTTTACGAGCTGATCGGCGATGTCTTCGGCGATGAGCTGCGCCTGAATCTCGGGACGGGCGACCTCTTCCACCTTGAGATTCACGCGGCGGCCGAGCAGTTCCTGGAGCTCCTCCTGCAGCCGATCGACCTCCTGCCCCTTGCGGCCAATGATCACGCCGGGCCGCGCCGAGTGGAGGATCACCTTCACCTCGTCGCGGGTCCGCTCGATCTCCACCTTCGGGATCGCGGCAGCGCGATACTTCGTCTTCAGGAACTTCCGCACCTTGAAATCCTCCATGAGGAGGTCGCGGAAATCCTTCTTGGCGGCGTACCAGCGGCTCTTCCAAGGCTCGGTGATGCCCGTACGAAAACCGGTGGGATGTACTTTCTGGCCCATGGTGAATTGCCTTTTGCTTCCTCGGTGGCTTTTGCGGTTACTCGCTGCGGGCTACTGGGCGCTGTCGAGCGCCACCTTGATGTGCGACATCCGTCGCTTGATTCCAAACGCCATGCCGCGGGCTCGGGGACGGATCCGCTTGAACATCGGGCCCTGGTCCACGCGGGCATCGACGACGACGAGGTCGTCCACGCCGGTGGCCTGCTGGTGCTCGGCGTTGCCAAGGGCACTTTTGATCACCTTCTCCAGCATCCGGGCGCCGCGATGCGGCTGAAAGCGGAGGATGTCGAGCGCCTCGTCGGCAAACTTGCCGCGAACGAGATCGGCCAGCGCCCGCACCTTGCGGGCGCTGATCCGGGCGTATTTATGGGTGGCTGTGTATGGCATGGTTCACCTGTCCCTTGCTGGGCCTTACTTGGCGGCCGGGGCCGCCTCCTTCACCTTGCCGCCATGGCCCCGGAAGGTCCGCGTGGGCGCGAACTCGCCGAGCTTGTGGCCGACCATGTCTTCCGTGACAAACACTTTCATGTGCTGCTTGCCGTTGTGGACCATGAACGTCAGCCCGATGAACTCCGGCACGATCGTGCAGGCGCGGGCCCACGTCTTGATCGGGTCGCGCTTGCCCGAGCTGAGCTGGGCGTCCACCTTCTCGAACAGGCGGGGGTCGACGAATGGTCCTTTTTTGGCACTGCGTCCCATGGAATTTCCTACCTGAGTTTCAATTGACCGTAGCGGCGGCTCTTGCGGCGACGAATGATCGCGGCGCCCGAAGGCTTCCGCGGCTTGCGGGTTCCGCCGCCCTTGGCGCTCTTGCCCGTGGGGCTGACGGGATGGCGACCGCCCTTCGTGCGACCCTCACCACCACCGTGCGGATGGTCGATCGGGTTCATCGCGGTGCCGCGAACATGGGGGCGAATGCCCATCCATCGCTTGCGACCCGCCTTGCCGAGCACGACGTTCATGTGCTCGGAATTGCCGATCGCGCCGATCGTGGCGCGGCAGGCCGCCGACACGCGACGAATTTCGCCGCTCGGCAGCGTGAGCTGCGCCCACTGCGATTCACGGGCCACGAGCACGGCCGAGGAACCGGCCGATCGGCAGAGCCGGCCGCCACGCCCTTGCTGCAGCTCGATGTTGTGGATCTGCATGCCCAGCGGAATCGCCGACATCGGCAGGCAATTGCCGACTTCGGGCGGAGCAGCGTCGCCGCTCTGCACCGTGGCACCGACCTTCAGCCCCTCGGGAGCGAGGATGAACCGCTTCTCGCCGTCGGCATAGTGCACGAGGGCGACGCGGCAGGTGCGATTGGGGTCGTATTGGATCGAATCGACCGTACCCGGCACTCCGTCCTTGTTGCGCCGGAAATCGATCAGCCGGTAATGCTGCTTGTGGCCGCCACCACGATGCCGCGCGGTGATCTTGCCCTGGTTGTTGCGGCCGCCGGTCTTCCGCTTGCGAAAGCGGAGCCCCTTCGGAACTTCGGCGCCCGGCGTCAGCTCGGCGAAGTCCGAAACGCTCGCATTGCGGCGGCCAGGACTGGTCGGGTTGTAGGTGCGAATGCCCATCGAGGTAATCCAGTGCGTGTGGTTCGGCGTGCTGAAATCAGAACAGGTTGATCTTGAACTCGGGCTTGAGCGTCACGACGGCCTTCTTCCAGGCCTTGGCGGTCGTGCGACGCATGCGGCTGCGGCGGGTCTTGCCGAGGCGATTCTGAATCGCGATCTTCTCGACCTTCACATTGAAGAGCTCTTCCACGGCCCGACGCACGTCGGCCTTCGTCGCCTCCGTGGCGATCTCGAAGGAATAGGCGTTGTGCCGCGTGGCGCGGTGCATCCCCTTCTCCGTGAGGAGCGGGCGGACGATCACCTGGTGCGGCGAAAGCCGCGGCGAAAAACTCGGTGCCGGAGGGACGGGAACGGCCATCGCTTACTCCCCCTTCTTCATACGAGTGGCGGCCGACGCCCGCGGCTTTGCCGCAGCCTTGGCAGGACGCTTCGAGGCCACCGGCTCCTTGCGCCGAGCAGCCGAACGCTTGATCGTCTTCTTCGCACCGCCGGCTGGCTTCCGAGCGGCCACACTGGAGCGGAAGGCGTCGATCGCCGCGGTCGTCATCACGATCGCCCGTGGACGCAGGATCGACCAGGCATTGAGATCGCCCACAGGTGACACGGAAACGCCGTCAATGTTCCGGAAGCTCTTCCAGAGATTGTCGTCGTGCTTCTCCGGTGACACGAGCACGGTGTGCTCGCGGAGGCCGAGGGCACCGAGCAGCTTCGAGGCGGTGGCCGTCTTCGGGGCGGAGATCGGCAGCTTGTCGATGAGCTTCACTTCGTCGTCGGCCAGCCGGGCCGCGAGCGCCATGCGAGTGGCCGTCTGCAGGGCCTTGCGGGGCATCCGCCAGCCGAAATCACGCGGCCGCTTGGCGAAGATGTGACCGCCGCCACGCCGCGTGCCGCTGCGCCTGCCGCCGGCACGGGCGTTGCCCGTGCCCTTCTGGCGATAGAGCTTTTTGGTCGACCCGGCCACCTCGCCGCGGGTCTTCGTCCGCATGGTGCCCTGCCGCAGATTGGCCTGGTACATCACCACGGCATCGTGCAGCAATTGCTTGCTGACGGACGGGGCCAGCTCAGCCGGATCGATCTCGTAGGAGCCGACCTTCTTTCCGGAGATGTCGTAGACGGCAAGATTCACTTGGCACCAGCCTTTTTCTTGGTGGTCGGGGCAGCCGGCCCACCGACCTTCTTGATCATGTTCGTTTGCCGCACGACGACATAGGAGCCATTCGGCCCCGGGATCGCGCCGCGAACCAGCAGCAGGTTGTGCTCCTTGTCGATCCGCACGAGCTTCAGGTTGCGCATCGTCGACCGCTCGTTGCCATAGCGACCAGCCATCCGCTTGCCCTTGAAGACGCGGGCGGGAGACGTGTTCATGCTCGTGCCGCCCTGATGGCGATGCACCTTCTTGACACCGTGGCTCGCACGCTGGCCCTTGAAGCCGTGTCGCTTCATGACGCCTGCCGTGCCGCGGCCCTTCGTCGTGCCGGTGATGTCGACCTGCGCCACGCCGTCGAAGAGCTCGACGGTGAGCACCTGGCCGACCTCGACACCCTCGTAGACGCCGCGGAACTCACGCACGAACCGCTTCGGCTCGCAGTCGGCCTTGGGCAGCAGGGCGACGCCGGCCTCCGAAAGCCGCTTGCTCCGCTTGCTCTCGAGCTTGGCGACCTGGCCGCGGAGTGCGCGGCTGGCCAGACGGCGGGGCTTGTCGAGAAAGCCCAACTGCACGGCCGAATAGCCGTCGCGATCGGGCGAACGCACCATCGTCACGCTGCACGGACCAGCCTCGATGACGGTGACGGGCACCGCAGTGCCGTCGGCGTCGAATACCTGCGTCATCCCGACCTTGCGGCCCAGCAGTCCCTTGCGTCCGGCCACTTCTTTGACACCCATATTCATCGCCGCCGGGACAATCCCGCTCTGCCGATGCCTGAAAAGACACCGGTTCGCTTTGTCATCCCTCGATCACGCTCGAAGCCGCTGGCTGCGGGAGCACCCGGGCAGAGCCCTGGCCTTACCCACAACGCCTTCCAAGCATGCCGTGTCGTGCGCTCCTGAAAGTGTTGAAAACCTGAACCGAAACCTGTTGTGTTACCGCGAAGAAGCCTTGATCTTGATGTCCACGCCCGCCGGGAGGCTCAGCTTGTTGAGCGCCTCGATCGTCTTGGCGGTGGCCTGGACAATGTCGATCACCCGCTTGTGGGTGCGAATTTCGTACTGCTGGCGGGCCTTCTTGTCGATGTGGGGGCTCGAGAGCACCGTGTACCGCTCGACCCGCGTGGGGAGCGGAATCGGGCCGTGCACCTCGGAATTGGTCCGCTTGGCGGTATCGACGATCTCGGCCGCGCTTTGGTCGAGCACGGCGTGGTCGTAGGCCTCCATGCGGATGCGGATGATTTCCTGAGTCGGACCAGCCACGATGAAACTCCAGTAAAACGTCACCAGCCGGCCCAAATCCGCATGGATCGAGCCGTTCAATCGATCGCAGGATCGCCGGGGCAACGGTGCCTGGCGACCCGGAGGAAAGGCCTCGAAAGGCCTTTTTCGCGACACTTCGCGCGGCAGGAGCCACGGGTATCGCTGCGGGACTGAGCCCCGGAATCTAAAACCCCGCCCGAAGCATGTCAACACACTGGATTTTCAGGGCCAAACGGCGCGGGCGCATGCTTTCTTCTAGCGGTTCAGGAGCCGGATGTTGCGGTATTCGGCCCACATCGGCGCGCCGCCGTGCAACTGCAGGGCCAGCACGCCCTCGCGGAGCGCCATGGCCGGCGCATTGTCGGTGAAATCGAGAATCAGCCGGCCGTTGAGGTAGTGCCGCATGCGGTTCCCCTCGGCGATGATCACCACGTCGTTCCAGTCATCGATTTTCATGAGCGTGGCAAACTCTTCCTGGCCGATGAGAGTGCCCACCACCTTTTTGCCGTCCGGCTCCCAGGTCGCCCGCTCACCGACCGCGCAGACTCGCTGGCGCCCCCCCGCCCCGCCCCCTTCGTCGTAAATGAAGCCTGAGACGTTGGGCAGCGTGTTTTCATTGCGAATTTCGTGCTGGTAGCCGCGCACCACCCACTGATTCGGGGCCGTGGTATCGGTGATTCGCTTCGAACGGTATTGGATGCCGGAGTTGTTGGTGGCGTTGCAGCGGAACGAAAGCCGCAGCTCGAAATCGCGGACGACTCCGCCCTGCCAGATGAGAAACGTGTTGCCCTTGGCGACGTTTTCAGGCGTCGTCTCGCCGTGGATGATGCCGTCGCGCACGCTCCACAGCCGCGAATCGCCATCCCAGCCGGCGAGATCGCTGCCATTGAAGAGCACCTGCATGACGTTCGGCTCCGGCGGCGCCAAGACGGCCGCCTCTTCGGCGCGGATGCAAAGACTCGAGCAGAAAACGGCGAGGCCGAAGGCGATGCTACGGATGTGCATGAGGGTTCTCCTTGTGGGTGACCAAGAATACCCGACCGTGCTCAGACGAAGGAGTCGGCCGTTTCGGCCGGAGCGGGGCCGTATTTCAGCGGGGCCATCGTGAAGCTCGCCCGGCCCTGGCTCACGCTCCGCACCGCCGCTGAATAGCCAAACATGCTCGCCAGCGGGGCCTCGGCGGTGAGCACGTTCACGCCGCCGCGGATCTCCGTGGCCGTGATGATCGCCCGCCGCTGCTGAAGGTCGTTGATCACGTCGCCGAGATGCTCCTCCGGCACGCTCACCTCCACCCGCATCACCGGCTCGAGGAGCACCGTGCCTGCCGCCTCGAGCATCCGGTCGATCGCCTCGGCCGCCGCCATGCGAATGGCGACGTCGCCGGGAAACGGCTCGGGAATCGGGCTTTCGAGCACCGTGATCCGCACGCCCCACAAGGGGCAGCCCTTGAGGCCGCCCCGCTCGGCGCTCTCGCGGACCGACTCGGTCATCAATGCAGCGAGGGCCGCGAGCGACTCGCTCTCCGGAAACCACCCCTGCTCCACGATCGGCCCGGCCTGTTCGTCGGTCGGCTCGGCCCGGAGCGTGACGGTGGCCATCAGGTTTTGGCCGCCCACTTGCCGGTTGATCTCTCCCTTCACCGTCACGGCCTTGCCGAGCGTTTCCTTGTAGCTCACCCGCGGCTTGTGAACGCGGCACTTCAAGTTGAAGTCCCGCTCAAGGCGATGGCGGATCACCTCCAGATGCAGCTCGCCCATGCCCGAAATCAGCGTCTGCCCCGTCTCCTCGCTCTCGACCGCGCGAAACGTCGGATCCTGCCGCTTCATCATCTCGAGCGTCTCGGCGAGCTTCTTCCGCTCGAGGCTCGTCTCCGGCTCGATCGCCATCGAGATCACGGTCTCGGGAAACTGGATGCTCTCGAGCAGGATCGGTTCGTTCGCATCGCAGAGCGTGTCGCCCGTGACGCTCGCCCGCGGGCCGATCACGCCCACGATGTCGCCGGCAAACGCCTCCTGGATCTGCTCGCGGCGGTCGGCCTGCACGTGCCAGAGCTGGGCGATGTTTTCCTTCTTCTGCCGGAGCGGGTTCCAGGCCCGGCTGCCCGCCTTGAGCGTGCCGGAGTAGATCCGCATGAAGTAGAGGTCGCCATGTTTCTCCGCGATGATCTTGAAGACGAGCCCGCAGAAGGGATCCTTCGGGTCGGGCTTCCGCGCGATCGGGGTGGAGGTCTTCTTGGTCGGATCGAGGCCTTCGACGGGCGGCACGTCGGCGGGGCTCGGCAGATACCAGGCCACCGCGTCGAGCACCGGCTGGATGCCGATGCAGTCGAGCGCCGAGCCGCAGAGCACCGGCACGACCTTCCGCTGGACCGTCCCCTGCCGGATCGCCTTCCGCATGAGGTCGGGCGGAATCGGCGCGTCTTGCATCGCCAGTTCGGCGATCTCGTCGGAAAAGTCGAAGAGCATGGAGACGAGCTGCTCCCGGTATTCGGCAGCCGTCTCGGCGAGCTCCTCTGGGATCGGCGATTTCGCGATCGTCGTGAGCGCCGCGCCGCCGGCCAGGGCCTCGTCCTTCGGCGGAAACGTGAGCAATTGCATCTCGACGAGATCGACGATCCCGCGGAAGGGGTCATTCACGTGCGGCGGCCCCATGCCGAAAGGCACGTGGAGCACGAGCGGCTTCGCCTTGAGCCGCTTCTCGATCTGGTCCACCGTGCCGAAAAAGTCGGCCCCCTCGCGATCGAGCTTGTTGACGAGCGCGATCCTGGGCACGCCGTATTTGTCGGCCTGCCGCCAGACGGTCTCGCTCTGGGCCTCGACCCCCTCGCGGGCGCTGAAGACCACGACCGCCCCGTCGAGCACGCGGAGGCTCCGCTCCACCTCGGCCGTGAAATCGACGTGGCCGGGCGTGTCGATGAGGTTCACGTTCACATCCCGCCACTGAAACGACACCGCGGCCGAATAGATCGTGATCCCGCGCTCCTGCTCCTCGGGGTCGAAGTCGGTGATCGTGGTGCCGCGGTCGACCTCGCCGAGCCGGTGGCTGGTCTTCGTGAAGAAGAGCATCCGCTCGGTAAGCGTGGTCTTGCCGGCGTCGATGTGGGCGACGATGCCGATGTTGCGGATGGTGTCGAGCTGGCGGGCCATATGTGTCTCTGCTGGTCGGAAGACCCGAGATCATTCCCGCCCCCGGCGGCGTTGTCCACCCGGTGCGCCAGAAGCCGCGCGCGGCACCACAAGCCCCTGGCGGAAGCCGGGGGGTGACGCGTCACGATCCTCGCCAGAATCGCGAAACAATGCCCGCATAGTGATGGATCGCGTCATCCCGTCGCTTCCGCGATGGGCTTTTGGGGGGCGGCAAGAGTGGCAAGCGGTGTGGCTCGCCACAGTCTGCTACGCGGGTAACACGCTGAGCCGGCCGCCGGCGAGGCCCAGCGATGCCGCGCGGGCCGAGAGTTCGTCGAGGGCTTTGGCCCCCTTGGGCCCGAGGTCGATCGTCCAGTCGTTGACGTAGAGATCGACGTGCTGCATGAGCACGCGGTCGTCGAATTCCTGCGCGTGGGCCCGCATCGTAGGCAGGGGGGCGTCACGATCGCGAAGGGCGAGCGCGAGCGAGTCGTGGATCACCCGCTGCACCGCACTGATCGTCGCGGCGGGAAGCCGGCGGCTGGCCACGATGCCGCCGAGCGGCAGCGGGCAGCCGGTCTCGGTCTCCCAGCGGGTGCCGAGGTCTTCGACGAGCGTGAGGCCGTGAGACTGCCAGGTGAACCGCCCCTCGTGGATGCAGACGCCGAAGTCGGCCGTGCGGGCCGTGAGCCTCGGCATGATGTCGGAGAACACGACGTGCTCCACGCGGGAGGTTCGCGGATGGAAGAGGTCGAAGAGGAGGGCCGCCGTCGTATGCCTGCCCGGGCAGAGCGTGAGCTGGCCGGAGTCGGTCGGTCGCGTACCGGGCTCGGCTGCAAGCAAGAGCGGCCCGACGCCGAAGCCGAGGGCCGAGCCGCTCGGCAGCACGACCACGTCGTCGGCGGCCAAAAGCGCGGCATGAAAGCTTGCCTTGCAGACATCGAAGTCGCCGGCGAGCAGCCGCTCGTTGAGCGTCTCGACGTCGAGCAGCTCGATCTGGAAGTCGAGCCCCCGCCAGTCCACGGCCCGCGTGAGCAGGCCATGAAATGCGAACGTGTCGTTGGGGCAGGTGGAAATGGCCAGCCGGATGCGATTCGTCACGACCGGCCTCCGAGGAGCGTCGCGGCGAGTTCCGCGGCCGCGTGGCAGGCGGCGTCGATTTTCCAGTGCGACGTGTCACGGTCGCCGGCCGTGTTGGAGATGCCGCGGACGATGTCGATCGGCACGCCCGCGAGCCGGCAGGCCGCCGCGACCGCGAAGCCCTCCATGTCTTCGGCCGCCGCATCGGGATGAAGCCGCAGCCGCGATCGCACGTCGTCCTCCCCGGCCGATGCGGCGCAGGCGGAGAGCAGGAGGCCGGCCTGTGCGGCGGCGGCCGCGTCGGGAAGCCGGCCGCTCGTGCACGGGAGCGAATCACCGATCGGCGCGGTCGCATCCGACGTATCGCCCGGCCACTGTTTCCAACCCATCGCTTCCGCGGGCATGAAGGCATCGCCGCTGCCCGCGCCAATGCCGTGGCAGGCGACCCGCTCGAACGCATAGGCCTGGCCGATCGCGAGCCGGTCGGCAAACCGGCCGGCGATGCCGACGAGCAACACCCGCTCCGGCCGATGCTCGGCGATGAGCTGTGCGGCGCGGGCGGCCGCCACCACGGGGCCGAAGCCGCAGAGCTTAACCCGGATCGCGGAGCCACAGGCGGCCGCCAACACCGGCGCGATGAGGCCGCGTTCCAGTTCGGTGGGCACGAGAAGAAGTGACTGCTGCATACCGTCGAGCACAATTCGGCCTGATGTCTGCCAGATCGCTCCGCGAGCTTTCATCTTAGGGCGCATCTTGAGCCGATGTAGCACCGGCTTATGGCCGGCAGAAGTCGGCACGACTGTCGCGACTGCAATGAAATTGGCCTGGCTTCGCTGTTTTCCCTATACGCCTCACGTTTTCCAAGGATTCGCTGGCCTTCCCGCCAACACGTAGAAGCGACCAGCGAGGCGAGCCCATCACCCGAATCGCACCGGCAGGAGCAAACCGTGTCTAACGTTTGGTACAAGCGTGTTCGGGGCTCCCTGCGACGAACGCTGAAGCGCGCAGCACTCGCGGCCGTGACTCCTATCAAGAGACTTCCGCTGGCACCGCCGAATCGCCGGCCATTAACCGAAGTCGTGGCGACCACCAGACTCTGGGTCGAATCATGGGGTGACAAGTTTGGCGCGACTTTTGTGCCCGTTCACCCGCCGCACGTCGTAGATCGCGGCCTGACGGGCGTCGACTCGGCGGTTCTGCAGCGGTTTCGAGTTGGGCCGTTTCACCATGCGGAAACGTACGTGGCTACGATCCCCGGCCGCAGGACGTTGGGAGTGGACGGTGCGGTGTTGTCGCCGGAAGGCCGCCTCCTGATGGACGTCAGCCACCGAAGGGAAAAGCCGCTGACGGAATTTCGCGAGATGCTCTGGCTGCGATTACCGCCGGTGGAAACACACCGAGGCGCCGTGGCCGTGCTTGGCGTTCGACACTGCGGGAATTACGACCACTGGCTCCTTGATGTCCTGCCTCGCATCGAGTTGATTCGATTAGCTGGCGTGGTGGTCGATCGGTATGTGGTCTCAATCACCCACGCCTTTCAGTGGGACACCCTGCACATGCTCGGAATCAGAGACGAGCAGATCATCTGCCCTCACGAGCGCAGTCACATCCAGGCCGAGAGACTCGTCGTGCCGTCGCTGCCGAGCATCGTGGGGAATACGCCGATTTGGGTGGGGGATTTCTTGCGTTCGGCGATTTGCCCGGCAGTCGACGGGCATGTACCGCATGCAGGCCAGCGCCGGAGGCTGTACGTTTCCCGCCGCAGCGCAAAACTTCGTCGCATCGTGAACGAAGCGGAAATCCACGGGATATTCGCGGCACACGGCGTCGAGACGGTCGAGTCGGAAAAGCTGTCCGCGGCGGACCAAATCGCACTCTTCATGCAGGCCGAGCTCGTCGTCGCCCCCCACGGGGCTGGCCTGACGAACATGGTGTTCTGCGCAAACCCCTGCGCCGTCGTGGAACTGCACGGCGAGCACAATGTGAACGACTGTTATTGGGCTCTGGCGACATCTCGTGACTTGAACTACCTGCCTCGGCTCCAATCACAACAGGGCGACGACCTGATCGTGGACTCAGGCGAATTGGATGCAACGTTACGAGAAGCGCTTTCACTGGTGCAGAACACCTCGGCGAAAAAACCCGCCGTCGCTGCCTGATGCGGCCGCAGACTCGGCGAGACCCGCTTGGGCACCCTCAGGCCCGCTTGCGACGCCGTACGAGCAAGCCGCCGCAGGCGAGGCCCACGAAGGCCATGCCGAGCGTCGAGGGCTCGGGCACGGCGACGAAGTTGAGCATCACGTCCTGGCCGGCAAGCGAGGTCGTGAAGTAGCCGCGGGCGGTCGACGAGAGCGAGTTGCCCAGCGAGTCGAGGAGTGAGCCGCCGAGGGCGAGGTTCGACAGGTTGCTGGTCGTACCGCCCGAGAGGTCGTAGACCATCCAGGAACGGTTCACGTCCCAGAACGTATTGGCCCAGTCAACCGAGCTCCCCGCACTATTGAACGCGAGGGCGAGCGTCGTCGAACCCGAGAATGTGAGGTCGCCCGTGGGGAGGATGATCTGGTCGTAGCTCGAGCCGGCGGAGCCCGTCGTGTTGGCGATCAGCTCCCAGTTCACGACCGCACCGGCCTGGTAGGTGAGGTTACCGTTGAAGATCTGTGCGCCCGGGGAGTTACCCGGGGAGTGGGTGCCGATGATCGTGGCGTCGCCGCCCACCGTGCCCGTTCCGCTCAGGCTCGCGACCAATGCCACGTTCAGGCTGCCGGCGATCGAGCCGTTGAGCCGCAAGCCGCCGTCGATGACCGACGTGGGGCCGGTGTAGGTGTTGGCCGCCGTGAACTCAAGGACGCCCGCACCAGTCTTCATGACCGATCCCGAGCCACTCATCAGGCCCGCGTATGTGCCGGCGGCGCCTTGGGCGAACGTGACAGCCGCGTTGTTCGTGATCGCGCCCTGCAGGCTCGACGTCGTGCCGATCAGTTGGCCGCCGGAGACGGTCGTGCCGCCGGAGTTGGAGTTTGCGCCCGTGAGCGTGAGCGTGCCGTTGCCGACCTTCGTGACCGAGCCTGCACCGTTCAGGCTGCCGGAGTAGGTCGTGCTTGTGTTGTCGCCGCCGACCGTGAGGGTGTTCGAGCCGATCGCCACATTGGCCGCCCCGGCAAGCGAGCCGATCGTTTCGTTGCCGCCGAGTGTCAGGGCTGCTCCAGCGGATCCATTCACCGCCACGGCGCTCGCCGCGGCGAGCCGGCCGGCCGAGCCGAGGGTGAGGGTGCCGGATGTGAGATTGAGGGTCGTGCCATTCGACGTGCCGTTCAGGGACGCGTTGCCCGTCACGTTCATCGTGCCCGAGCCGAGATTGGCCGAGACAGTGCCGCCGCCGAGCGTGTAGTTCGCGGCCGTCACCGTGCCCGATCCTGTCAGCGAACCGCCCGAGATCGCGAAGGCCCCGACCGTGTCCGAGTTTCCGCCGAGGGCCAGCACTCCGCCCGCGACCGCCACCGCCGACGTGTCGGCGAGCAGATTCGATCCGCCGAGTGAAAACTGTCCGGCACTCACCGTCGTCGTGCCGGTCATGCTGCTCGCAGCCGACAGCGTGAACGTGCCGCTGCCGACCTTCGCAAGGTTGCCGCTGCCGGTGATCGAGCCGGCGTAGGACGTCGAACTGGCGTTGCCGACGGTGAGCGTGGCGCCGGCAGCGAGATTGACCGAGCCGCCGGATCCGGCGAGCGAGGCCACGGTGTCGCTACCGCCGATCGAGAGGCGGCCGGTGTTGACCGTGAGCGAGGCCGTGTCGGCCAGCGTGTTGGCCGATGTCGTGGCGAACGTGCCCCCTCCGACGACGATCGCCGTCGAGGCAAGGGTGACGCCGTTGGCCGTCGTGAAGGCACCCGAGTTGACGGTCGTGGTGCCGGCCCAAACCTGGCTGGCGTTCACCTGCACGGCCGAGTTGCGGCCGTCCGACACGGTGAAATCGACGTTGGCCTGCGTGGCGTTGGTGCCGAGAGTCGTGTTCAGCGTGAGCGTCGTGGCGGTGCTGGAGAAAGTGCCGTAGACCACGTAATCCTTGCTGTTGTCGTTCCAGAGCGTGCCGCTGAAGATCAGGCTGCCGTTGACGGGGTTGAGTTGGATGTCAGAGGCGCCGTCCGAACCACCCGACAGTTCCATGGCCACGGTCTGGGTGAACGAGCTGTTGTTCTCGATCCGCGTCTTGAAGTTGATGCCGCCGCCGTTGCTTGCCGAAAGCGTGCGGGCCACGGGGAACGACGAGTCCCAGAAAATGTCGTTCACTTGCCGCCAATCACCGAAGTTGTAGTTCAGCCCGGTGACGTTCGAGTTTTGGTTTTGGTTGAACTTGAGGCTGTTGGCGAAGCCCCACGAGGGCAGCGTGTTGCTCTGCCAGTTGCCGGAGTTGGTGAAGTTGCTGCTGTTGAACGCATCGTTCCCAACCCACACCAGGTCGGCCGCCGCGGCGACTGTCGGCAGCGCTACGATCAACGCCAGTAAACTCGCAGCCTTGAGGACGAGCATCGCCATTGGGCGAGCGAGTGAGCGGACTGCGAAGGAGTGGTTTTTCATGGCACGACTCGAGTGAAAAGAACGGCCTCGCAGTATGCCCGGATACTACGTTTTTTCGCCAGAAATCAACTTTCCGGCCGACAAAGTGACAAATCGGGATTGGGCAGTGACGAATCGGGAAACGGCCGCCAGTCCCCGGAACAAGCCATCCAAACTTGAAAACAGTACCCAAAAATACGCCCAGACGCCAGAAAACGGCACGAAAACCTGTCCGGCAGGCTCGCGCCGCGGGAAATCGGGCCGCGCGAGCGGGGGTTACATCCGCTCGGGGACCCGGATTCCCAGAAGTTCGAGCCCCCGGCGGAGCACTTTCCCGGTGAGGTCGCAGAGTGCGAGCCGGGTGGTGCGTTCGGCCCCCGCGGCCTTCAGCACGGGGAGCGCGTCATAGAACGTCGAATAGGCGCCCGCGACGTCGTAGAGATAGGCCGTGAGGACGTTGGGCCGATAGTCGGCCTCCACGTCTTCGAGCGCCTCGGCAAACCGGAGGAGCTTCATCGCCAGCGCCCGCTCGCGGGGGTCTGACAGCTGCACGCCCGCGCATTCACGGCGCACGTGTTCGCGATCGAGGCCCCCCTTCGCGAAGATCCCCTCGACCCGCGCCACGGCATACTGCATGTAGGCCGCCGTGTTGCCGGTGAGCTGCAGCATTTTGTCGAAACTGAAGACATAGTCGGTCGTGCGATTCTGCGAGAGGTCGGCGTACTTGATCGCGCCGATGCCCACCGCCTCGGCGATCCGCTGTCGCTCGGCTTCGGGCATGCCCGTGCCGCGGTCGGCGTCGGCCTGCGTGACGACGGCGAGCGCCCGCGACACGCCCTCGTCGAGCAGCGCCTCGAGGCCGACGGTGTCGCCCGCCCGCGTCTTGAAGGGCTTGCCGTCGTCGCCGAGCACCGTGCCGAAGGCCACGTGCACGAGATCCGCGCCGCCCACGCCCCAGCGGCCCGCCGTCTCGAACACCTGCTCGAAGTGCTGGCTCTGGCGGTGATCGACGACGTAGAGAATCCGGTCGGGCTTCCAATGCTCCATCCGCCAGCGGATCGTGGCCAGGTCGGTCGTCGCATAGAGAAACGCGCCGTCGGCCTTGCGGATCAGGAGCGGCGGCTCGTCATCGCCGCCCAGAAAGACGCCGATCGCCCCGCGGCTCTCGCGGGCCAGCCCCTTCGCGACGAGGTCGTCGACCACGCCGCCGAGCAGCGGCTGATAGAAGCTCTCGCCGAGCGTGTGATCGAAGGAGACGTCGAGCCGCGCATAGATGCGGTCGATCTCGCGGCGACACACCGGCATGAACTGCTCCCAGAGCGCCCGGTTCTCGGCATCCCCCTCGTGGAGCTTCGCCGTCTCGAGGAGCACCTCGCGGCCTGCATCGGGATGCTTCGCGGCGAGGGCCGCGGCCTCGGGGTCGGCGGCCAGTTCCTCGGGCTTCTTGTCGGCGACCTTCCGCACGAGCCGGTAGAGCCTGCCGAGCTCGGCCGTGGGATCGGCAGCGAAGGCCGCGTCGTCGCGGCAATGCTTCCAGCCCCAGAGGATCATGCCGAACTGGGTGCCCCAGTCGCCGAGATGGTTGTCGGTGATCACGCGGTGGCCGCGGAACGAAAGGATCTTCGCCAGCGCGTCGCCGATCACGGTCGAGCGGATGTGGCCGACATGCATCGGCTTGGCGACGTTGGGCGACGAATAGTCGAGCACGATCGTCGCGGGCCGCTCGACCGGCACGATCCCCATGCGCTCGTCGGCGCAGGCTGCCGCGACCAACCGGGCCAGCGCGTCGTCGCGCACCCGCAGGTTGATGAACCCAGGGCCAACCGGATCACCCGGCTGCTCGAAGAAGTCGCCGACGTCGAGCCGCTCGATGATCGCGACGGCGAGGTCGCGCGGCTTCCGGCCGGCCTTCTTCGCCAGCGCCATCGCCATCGTGCCGGAGTAGTCGCCGAATTTCGGGTCGGCCGTCTCGCGGACCTGCTCGACGAGCGCGGGCATCTCCTCCGGCGCGATCGCCACGATGCCGTCTGCCGAGAGCCGCTCGAGCGCCGCGCAAAACATCCCGCGGACCGCGGCCCGGAGATTTGCATCAGCCATGCTGGGCCGCTCCGACCGCGGGCGGAGCGACGCTCTTGGCACCGCTCCAGAGGTGCTCGAGATCCCAATACTCGCGGGCCTCGGCGTCGAACAGATGCACGACCACGTCGCCGTAGTCGAGCACGATCCAGCGGCCCTCCTCGTAGCCCTCGGCGCCACGCCGCTTGTCGTGCAATTCGGCCTTCACGACCTTCTCGATCTCGTCGGCCATCGCGTGGATCTGGCGGCGACTGGTGCCCGTGGCGATGACGAAGTAATCGAAGACCGGCGTGATCGCGCGGAGATCGAGGATCTTCACGTCGGTGCCACGGGACTCGGCGGCCACCCGTGCGGCGGTGAGCGCGAGGAGCTTCGAGCGGTTGGCGGAGGTGTCGGCGGCGGGCACTGTGTGGAGCGTTCCTGGGGCGAGCGAGACCAAAGCGACGCCGGATTCTAACCCGAAACCGCCGGCCCGGTAGGACAGGCGTCTCTGCCTGTCCGAAACGAACGACAGGCACGGACGCCTGTCCTACTGGAAACAACGACGGGCTTCAGCCTGTCCTACCGCCTCGCGCAGGCGCGTTCGGCGGCCAGGGCGATGCCGCAGAGCACGAGATCGGGCATGTCGATCGCTTCCGGCAGCGTTGCGCGAACGGCGCCGCGCCAGCCGCCCGTGAGAATCACCTCGGCATCGGCGCCGAGCGATGCCCGCGCCTCGTCCACCAGCCTGCCGATCGCTCCCTGGATGCCCCAGCCGATCCCGGCGGCGATCGCCTCGTGCGTCGAGCGGCCCGGCATCGGCGGCGGCGCAGATCGTTCGAGCGCCGCCACGGCGGGCAGTTTGCTCGTGCCGTCGGCGAGCGACTTCGCCATGAGCACGGGTCCGGGCAGGATCGCCCCCCCGAGAAACGCCCCGTCGGCGGAGAGCATGTCGACCGTCGCCGCCGTGCCGCAATCGACGACGATCGCGGAACGGCCGGGCGTCTTCACCAGGCCGGCCGCGGCCGCGGCCGCCAGCCGGTCGATGCCGGTCTTCTGCGGTTCGTCCAAGCGAATCGCGAGCGGCAGGTCGGCATGCATGATTCGCCGCTGCCGCAGCGGCCGATGGCTCGTCGCCGACACGGCCGCGAGCACCGCTTCGAGCCGCGCAGCGGCGGCGTCATGCACGCTCGCGACGAGCACCACCGCCGGACCGGGCGCGGCGGAGAGCAGCCAACGCTCGAGGTTCTCGGCGTGGAAGGCGTGGCTGTCGAGATCCTGCCGACGGCCCACGACGGGCAGCCGCCGCGCGCGCCCTTCGCCGAGCCCGTGGTCGGAGACGACGGCGAGCTTGATCCGCGTGTTGCCCACGTCGGCCAGGAGCACCGTGTCGCCGGGGCAGATGGCGGAGGGCGTCATGCGGGCTGCTCCCGCTGGCGGCGATCCATCTCGGCGGCCACCGCGGCGAGCAGCCGGTCGAGCCCCTGCCCCGTCACGGCGCTCACGGCGATCACATCACGGCCGGTCTCGGCGGCCAGCCGCGCCCGCGCGGCCTCCGCCTCGGGCAATTCGCACTTGCTCACGACGACGATCTCGGGCCGCTCGCCGAGGGAGGCGTCGTAGAGCGTGAGTTCTTCACGGATCGCCCGGTAATTCGCCAGCGGATCGCTGCCGTCGATCGGCTGCGGCTCCACCACGTGCAGGATGATGCCGGCCCGCTCCACGTGCCGCAGAAACTCGTGCCCCAGTCCCACGCCGGCATGGGCCCCTTCGATGAGCCCCGGCAGATCGGCGAGAACGAAGCTGCGATCGCGATTGACGGCCACGATCCCGAGCATGGGTGTCTTCGTGGTGAAGGCATAGTCGGCGATCTGCGGCCGCGCCCGCGAGAGCCGCGAGAGCAGCGTGCTCTTGCCCGCGTTGGGCTTCCCGACGAGCCCCACGTCGGCGATCACCTTGAGCTCGAGCTGGAGCCGGCGAACCTGCCCCTTCTCGCCGGGGCCGAATTCCCGCGGCGCGCGATTGGTGGAGGTCTTGAAGTGGAGGTTGCCCTTGCCGCCCGCTCCGCCCTGCGCCGCGACGATCCATTCGCCCGGCTTCGCGAGATCCTTGAGCACGAGCCCGGTCGCGTCGTCCACCACGATCGTGCCGGGGGGCACGAGCAAGACGAGATCCTCGGCCGAGCGGCCGTGGCAATTGCAGGGGCCGCCGGACTGCCCCGACTCGGCCCGCCACTGCATGCGGTGCGAAAGCGCCGCGAGCGAATCGACGCCGGCCTGCGCCCTAAGGATCACACTGCCGCCGTCGCCGCCGTCGCCACCATCGGGACCGCCGAGGGGCACATACTTCTCGCGCCGAAAACTCGAACTGCCGCGACCGCCATCGCCCGCCGCCACTTCGATATGCACGCGGTCGACGAACACGGTCTACGCCCGGCTTTCAGATCGACGCACTAGGCAACGACGTTGACGCGGCGACCTTCCTGGTCGAAGCCGACGACGCCATCGACGAGGGCGAAGAGCGTGTAGTCGGTGCCCATGCCTACGTTCTTGCCGGGGCGAAACTTGGTGCCGCACTGGCGCACGAGGATGTTGCCGGCACGAACGGCCTGGCCGCCAAACTTCTTCACGCCGCGACTCTGGGGATTCGAGTCACGACCGTTGCGGCTGGATCCCTGACCTTTTTTATGTGCCATGGCGGCGACTCCCGAGCAACATTGACGAATTCGGCGAAGAATTCCTACTTGTTTTCACCATCAATTTCGTACCTGAAGACCCACGCGTGGTCAATGCCCTCGTGCACGGACGTGGCTGCGGCGTACAGCACCGGCCCTTCGGGGCCCAAAAGCCCGCGGAGAAGCCGTGCCCGCTTGACGGCGTCAGGCTCCGATTCGACGACGTCGTGCATGGCGTCGTAGGCCCCCCTCGGCCCGCCCGCCAACAACCGCGGCCGGTCGATGGACAGTTCGTCGAGCAGGGCGATCGCCCGCGCGGTCGCCAGCTCGCGCTCGAGCGCGTCGAGCCGCGGGGCGGCCGGGCCGAAGAGGGCGGTGGCCTCGGCGCGGCGGGCGGCCAGGTCGCCGATCTTGTCGAGCGCGGCGAGCACCTTGGCAAGGCTCTCGAGCGGCTTGGGTCCGAGCGACTCCGGCGCAACGCCCGCGCGGGCCAGCGCGGCATCTCTCACCGCCAGCCGCGCCGGGTCGACGGGCTCCGCGAGGCCGCGGGAGAGATCCTCGATCCATTCAATGCCCATGTCGCCGAAGATGGTGCGCACGATCGGCCCGCGGGCCGTCGGCTCCTTGATCGCAGCCAGACGCGTGATCACCTTCCCGAGCGGCATGAGACTCGGCGCCAGCGCACGATCCATCTCGCTCGGCACCGCCCCTGCCGGGTCGAGCAGATCGCGCCACGACAGGCCAAGCTGGCCGAGGCCGATCGTCGGCTGCGCCTTCGTGAGCCGCGGCCGGGAGAGCGCCTCGAGCACGCGCACGCCGATCGCCATCCGTTCGAGCAGGCCGGCATGACCGATCCGCACCTCCTGCTCGACGGCGTCGTGCTCGTCGCCGGCCCGCCAGAAATCGAGACGCAGGCTCTCGAGCGCATGATCGGTGCCGACGCCCGGCAGATCGTCCGGCGCGAAGGCCGCGTTTTCGTTGAGCCGCCAGCGGATCGAATTGGTGAGGCCGCGGACATAGATCGAGAAGAAGTCGATCCGCGGGTCGATGTCTTCCCAAATGGCCACGCCCCACCGCTCCTCGTCGGGCGCGATCGGCGTCTCCACCATGCTGGCGCTGTCGTGGAGGCGGCCGGGAACCGCCTCGCGACGCCTGATCGGCTCGATCGCCGCCGGCACGACGCGGTCGAGGTAGCCGCGGTAGGAGAGCGCGCCCTCGGCCCGCGAGAGCCCCTCGATGCTCTCGAGCACGAAGTGGGGCAGGAAGCGGATGGGGGAGTCGAACCGCTCGCGGCTGAAGGCCGTGTCGTCGTCCTGTGCGGTGACGGTGCGCCGGCCGCCGACATTCTTCACACGATAGAGCAGATACCAGAGCCGCTTCCGCCGCATCTTGAGTTCGGGGCCGGGCACGTCGACGTCGATCAGCCGCGGCGGCTTGTAGGCAAACTCGAGGCACCAGACATCCCGCGGATAGGTGCGGCTCTTCGCCTGCTCGATGAGCGTGGCCCCGGGGGAGTCGCGTTTGGGCGTCCACTCCCGGTCGGTGCGTCCGCGGGTGATCTCGAGGATGTCGCCCCGCTGCATCGTGTCGTCGGCCGAGGTGTCGGGCGGGATAACGATGAGCGTGCCGGGGGCCAACGGCCGAAAGCCATCGGGCGCCGCGGCGTGGGCTGCGGTCGGCATGCCCAGCGTGACGATTGCTGCCAGCGTGATGGCCACCACGGCGAGAGCCGCGAGCCGAACCGGAATCTCAGACCGTTCTTCCATTCAACCAACCCGAGGGAGGTACTGCGGCACGTCTGTTTCTCGGCCACAACATACGGGAAACGTGGTTTTTCGGCGAAATACGCCACAAACGGCAAGAACATCCCAGGTTGCCTTGATTTCCCATGTTCTCCAATCAACACTTTCACCGTAGGCATGCAAATTCCACGGAAATTGGTCTACGCGGCCGCGGGCGTCCGAAAGACACTCCGCGGCCCCGATCGATCCACTGGCCACAGAAGGCTGTCATTGATGACGTTCGACGAGAGCCGCCCATTCGTTTCGGCTGAAGACTTCGACGCCACCGGGATCCTGACCGGCGTCGATGCCTGTGCGTCAAGTTATTGGTGGATGCCGGAACTGTATGGCCCCGACGCGGGCCCCGCCCGGATCCAGGTTCGGCTCGTCGAGAACGCCGCTGTTCAGCCGGAACGCGATCAGGCCACGCGGCGAACCACTTCCCGCACGACGGCCGCCGCCTGATCGACCTCCGCGGCAAGCGCGGCGTAGTCTTCCGCGCCGTTCGACTCCGGCGCATAGTCGAAGATCGACTGTCCGAAACTGGGCGCCTCGGCCAGCCGGATGTTGCGACGAATCCTCGCCTCGAACACCCGCGCGCCGGCCCAGGCCGGATGGTGCTCGGCCGACGCCGTGAAGAAGCCCTGCACGTCGCGGCCTACTTCGTTCGCCAGCCGCGTGCCCGCCTCGTACATGCAGAGCACCACGCCCAGCAGTTTGAGCCTGTGATTCACATGCTCGGCAACCAGTTCGATCGTTTCGAGGAGTTTGCTCAGGCCGTGCAGCGCGAGAAAGTGCGGCTGGAGCGGCAGGAGCACCTCGTCCACGGCGGCCATCGCGTTGAGCGACAAGAGCCCCAGCGACGGCGGGCAGTCGATCACCATGTAGTCGAAGTTTTCGCCCGCGGGTGCGTTGCCCGTGCACCGCGGATCGGCTTCGATCCGGGATTTCAGAATCGCCTCGCGGCCCGCCTTCGCGGTCAGCGAGACTTCCACGGCCGAGAGATCGATGTGCGAGGGCACCACGCAGAGGTTCTCGCCCGCCGCGACGCAAGCCGCCGCGAGTGGCTGTCCGCCGACGAGCACGTCGTACGCCGAGACCGGATGCGAGCCGGGCGCGACGCCGACGTGGAGCGTCGCATGCGCCTGCGGGTCGAGATCGACGAGGCAGACGCGCCTGCCGGCGCGGGCCAGGCCCACGGCCAGGTTGACCGACGTGGTCGTCTTGCCGACGCCACCTTTTTGGTTCGCCACGGCGATCGATCGCATGGAAGGGCCTCGCGCTCGCGGGATGGGGGAACTTCCGCGGGGCGGAGAGAATAGGATCCCGCCGCGACGGCCAAAAGCCCGGTTTCCAGCGGCCTACAAGCCCTTCACCCACTTTTGCAGGCCCTTCTCGAGGCGGCCGAGGCCGACGCGGCCTGGTCGCCCGACCAGGGCGGCATGGCCGCCCGATTCGTCGAAATCGATGACGAGAACCGTCGGCGGCTGCTCGGGAAAGGCCGGATCGGAGAAGACGAGCCCCAGATCCCAGGCGCTCTCCGGCATGCGGCTCTCCGGCGCTGTCGACGGCCAGAGGAAATTCGCGTCCTCCACGAGGCCGCGCCGCAGGTGCACGAGCCCCTTGGCAGACGTGATGTCGCGGCGGTCGACGGCGGTGAGACGGCCAGCAGCACCGGCCGGCGCGAGCCGCACGAGTTCCACCCGCGGTGCAGCCGTGATGTGCCGCGCGGCGTCGGCTCCATACAAATCGAGGCAGCGGCGAGTCTGCCCGCGCTGATACCAGATGCCGGTGCCGGCGGCGGCGAGACCGAGCAAAAGAAGCCCGATCACGATGGCGGTGCCGCGGCCGGCCGTCGGCTGCGTGGGAGGTGTGACGGCAGGGGATGCCGGGCTCGTGGATGGCATGGGCTGATCGAATTCCCGCGGTGTGAGGGCGGCCCGAGCGGTCGCCCGGCTGGCAATGTATACTCCGGCCGTCACCGGTTTCGAATCAGGAGCCCCGCGGATGCCAAACGCCTTCGATCCCTATCGTGAAGCGCTCGTCGTCGAACATCACACCGTCTGGCCCGATGACTACGAGGATTGGTCGCGGGCTGACAAGTCCCGGGTCGAGACCCTGCTCCATGCGAGCCCGAGCGAGGCGGCCGAGCTCGATTACGTCCGCCAGCACACCGGCTTCGCCCGCGTGATCACGGTCACACCCGCCGACCTCGAGCGCGTGAGCGTCGCCTGACCGTGTCGCACCGCACGATTCGCGTGAGGCTCGAAGGTGGCGAAGCTGCCGGCGGCGACCGGTCGTACGAGATTCTGATCGGCCCCGGCGCGATCGCGTCGATCGGCACGGCGCTCGCGGCCGCCGGTGCGAAGCGGGCCGTCGTCGTCGCCGATGCGGCCGTCCTCGAGCCCCATGCCAAGCGGGTGATCGCCTCGCTTGCTGCCGCAGGCGCGGCGGTGCAGACGATCGCGGTGCCCTCCGGCGAGACATCGAAGTCGGTCGCCGAGGCGGGCCGGCTCTGGGAGGAATGCGGGCGGCTGGCCGTCGATCGCGGCACGCACATCGTCGCCGTGGGCGGCGGCGTTGTCGGCGACCTCGCCGGCTTCGTCGCGGCGACCTTCGCACGCGGCCTTCCCGTCTGGCAGGTTCCCACCACGCTGGTCGCGCAGGTCGACAGCGCCATCGGCGGCAAGACCGGCCTCAACCTGCAACACGGCAAGAATCTCGTCGGCGCCTTCTGGCAGCCCCGCGGCGTCTTCGCCGACACCGACGCGCTCGCGACGCTCCCGCGCCGCGAATATGTCAGCGGCCTCGCCGAGGTCGTCAAGTACGGCATGATCCTCGACGCCGAGTTCTTCGCCTGGCTCGAGGCGCACGCCCCGGCGATCCTGGCCCGGCAAGCCGAGCAGCTGGTGCACGTCGTCGAGCGATCGGTGGCCCTCAAGGCGCATGTCGTCGAGCGCGATGAGCACGAGCGGACGGGCCTGCGGGCGGTGCTCAACTACGGCCACACCTTCGCCCATGCCTTCGAGGCCGCCGCCGGCTACGGCGCGCTGCTGCACGGTGAGGCTGTGTCGATGGGCATGGCGGCGGCGGCTCGGCTGGCCGAAATGCTCGGCCGAATCGGCCCCAACATCGTCGCGAGGCAAGACCGGCTCCTCGAATCGCTCGAACTGCCGACCGGTCTCGGCGCGTTTAAGAAGCACGCCCCGACGGCGACCGCCGACGAACTGCTATCGATCATGGCCCGCGACAAGAAGACGCTCGACGGCCGTCTCCGCTTCGTGCTGCCGACCCGGATCGGCCACGTGGAACTCGTCGACGGCGTCGATCCCGCGCTCGTCCGCCGCGTGCTCGCTTCGTAGTGCCCCGACGCGCCCAAGCCGGCTCGGGGCTGCACATGCCCTCTCGGCGGACGTTCGCTGCAGACATCCTGTCTTCCGCTCACTGCATGTCCGCTCGCTTTCGGCATCCTGCCTGCGCTCGCTTCCATAGCCCGCGAGAGGGCATGTGCAGCCCCGAGCCTCCCTCAACTGAACTGCCAGACGACGAGGCTTCGGGTGACCCGTACCCCGTTCGCCGGCGTTGCTGACAAGCGCAGGCAGGATGCCGGAGCGCAGTCAGCATCGAGCGAGCGAAGGGCATGGATGCCCGTAGCGAGCGTCCGGAGAGCGGGGTACGGGTCACCCGAAGCCGGATTGGGCGAGTTGACTCACTCAGCCGGTTCTCTGCCCGCAACGAGATCGAGGATCGCGGCGCCGAAGTCGGCGAGGCGTTTTTCGCCGATGCCCTTCACCCGCAGGAGCGCCGCGGGCGACGACGGCTTCTCACGCGCGATGGCCCGCAGTGATTTGTCGTCGAAGATCGTCCAGGCTGGCTTGCCGCGGCCGTCGGCCACGCGCCGCCGCCACTTGCGCAGCCGCTCGAAGAGGTCGCGATCGACGCCCTTCCAGTCGTCGACGTCGGCCTTGGCCGCCTTGGCCCTGCCGACGCGGGGCTCGAGCAATACCACCGGCCGCTCGCCGCGAAGCACTTCCCACGAGCGGTCGTTGAGCATGACGACGGGCCGGTCGCCGCCGCTGCGGGCGAGCAGGCCCTGGTCGAGCAGTTGGTGCGTGAGATTTTCGGCCGCCCGCTGGTCGAGCGTGGCGAGCAGGCCGAACGTGGAGAGCCGGTCGTGGCCATGCCGCTGGATGCCTTCCGTCTTCGCGCCCCGCAAGACCTCGCAGACGTGCCGCACGCCGAACCGCTCCCCGACCCGCGCCACGCAGGAGATGATCTTCTGCGCGGTCACCGTGCCATCGGGCAGGCTCTCCGTCTCGCCGAGGCAGACGTCGCAGGCGCCGCACGGCTCGGTGCCGTAGGGCTGCCCGAAGTATTCCGAAAGCGACGCGTGGCGGCATCGCGAGGCCTGGGCATACCGCCGCATCGAGTGGAGGTGCTCGGTCTGGCCGGCGACGAGCCGCGCCAATTCGTCCGGCTCGAGCTCGGCCTCCTCGGCGCTTTTCCGCACGAGCGATTCCCAGCTGAAGACGTCGGCCGAGGAATAGAGCAGCACGCACTCGGCGGCCAGGCCGTCGCGGCCGGCCCGGCCCGTCTCCTGCTGGTAGGCCTCGAGGCTCTTCGGCAGCGAGGTGTGGAGCACGAGCCGCACGTCGGAGCGGTCGATGCCCATGCCGAAGGCGACGGTCGCCACGACGACGTCGATCGTCTCGCGGGCAAACGCCTCCTGCGTCTTGTGTCGCTCCTTGGGATCGAGGCCGGCATGGTAGGGCCGCGCGAGAATCCCCTCGGCCGCGAGCCGGGCGGCGAGCCGCTCCGTTTCCTTGCGCGAGATGCAGTAGACGATCGAGGCCTCGCCCGCATGCCGCCCGAGGATCTCGAGCGTCTGCTGGATGCGGTCGGTCCGGGGCACGACCCGGTAGCAGAGGTTGGGCCGATCGAACGTGCCGACGAGCACGTCGGGGCTCCGCAGCTGGAGCTGCGCGGCGATGTCGTCGCGCACCCGCGGCGTGGCCGTGGCCGTGAAGGCATGCAGGCTGGCCGTCGGAAAGCGGTCGCGCAGCAGGGCGAGTTGCCGGTATTCGGGCCGGAAGTCGTGGCCCCACTGGCTGATGCAGTGGGCCTCGTCGATCGAAAACCGCTTCACGCCCACCTGCGCGAGCAGGTCGAGCAGGCCGGTGTTCACGAGCCGCTCCGGAGCCGTGAAGAGCAGCCGCAATTCCCCCGCGGCGAGCCGGTCGCGGATCTGCAGGCGTTCGTCCTGCGACAGGCCGGAGTGGATCGCGGCGGCCGGGTAGCCGATCGCCTCGAGCGCATCGACCTGGTCTTTCATCAGGGCGACCAGAGGCGAGACGACCACGTCGGTCGATTCGCCCACCAGCGGCGGCAACTGATAGCAGAGGCTTTTTCCCCCGCCGGTCGGCATGACGACGAGCGAATCGCGGCCGTCGAGCGCCGCGTGGATCGCCTCGGCCTGCAGCGGCCGCAGCTGATCGAAGCCCCACCACTTCGCGAGCACCTCCGCGATCCGCGGATCGGCGTTCACGCTCTCGCTCGTCGACGTTGCCTGCCCTGGCACTGATGCACCCTGCTGTGGATTCCGGGAGCGGCAGGATACCAGATTCGTAGGACGGGCTTTGGCCTGTCGCCATCGATGACAGGCACGGAGGCCTGTCCTACTCTCCCAAATAGGCGTCGCGGACCCGCGGATCGGCGGCAAGGTCGGGGCCGCTGCCGGTGAGCGTGATGCGGCCGGTCTCGAGCACGTAGCCACGTGAGGCGAGGCGGAGCGCCGCCCGGGCGTTTTGCTCGACGAGGACGACGGCAATGCCGCGGGCGGAGAGGCTCGCGATCACCTCGAAGATCTTGGCCACGATCAACGGCGCGAGCCCGAGCGAGGGCTCGTCGAGCAGCAGGAGCTTCGGCCGGCCAACGATCGCCCGCGCGAGTGCGAGCATCTGCTGCTCGCCGCCGGAGAGCGTGCCCCCGAGCTGGCTCATGCGGGTGCCGAGCACGGGAAAGAGCTCGCAGGCCGCGGCGATGTCGCGCTTCAGCTGCCAGCCGTCGGGCTGCGTGAAGCCGCCGAGCTCGAGATTCTCGCGGACCGTGAGCCGCGGGAAGATCCGCCTGCCCTCGGGGGAATGGCCGATGCCGAGCCGCATGATCTCGTGGGGCTTTCGTCCCGTGATCGATTCGCCGCGAAACCGCACTCCGCCCCCGCGAGCGGGCACGATGCCGGAGATCGCCATCAGGAGCGTCGTCTTGCCGGCGCCGTTGGCGCCGATGATCGCCACGAGCTCCCCTTCGCCGACGTCGAGCGACACCCGGTCGAGCGCCCGGATCGGCCCGTATCCCGCCTCGAGTTCGCGCACCTCCAGCATCGGCATCGCTCAGGCTTCTCCCCCGAGATAGGCCTCGATCACCTTCTCGTCGCGCTTCACCTCGGCCGGCGTGCCCTCGGCAATCTTCACGCCGTGGTCGAGCACGGCCACCCGGTCGCTGATCCGCATCACGACGTTCATGTGGTGCTCGATCAAAAGCACCGTCACGCCGCGGTCGCGGATCCGCTGCACGAGCGCGGCAAGCTCGGCCGTCTCGGAAGGATTCATGCCGGCGGCCGGCTCGTCGAGCAGGATGAGCATGGCGCCGGTGGCCAGCGCCCGGGCGATCTCGAGCCGCCGCTGGTCGCCGTAGGGCAGCTGCCCCGCGATGCGATTCGCGCTCGGGGCGAGGCCGACGAAGTCGAGCGCGTCGAGCGCACGTCCGCGGGCCTCGGCCTCGGCGCGGCGATTGGCGGGCGTCTTGAAGAGCATGGCCAGCGTGCCGCCGGGGATCGTACGGTCGAGGCCGACGAGCACGTTTTCGAGCACGGTCATGTTGGGGAAGAGGCGGATGTTTTGAAACGTTCGCGAGATGCCGGACCGCGCCACCACATGCGGCGACCGGCGGCCGCGCTGCCAGACGGCGAGCGTGCCGGCAGCCCCCAGGAGCCAGCCGGCAACGAGACCGGTCCAGCCGCGCAAGCGCACCCGCTGCTTCCCGGCGGCGAGCCGGTCGAGCACTTCCTCCTTGATGGCCGGCCGCTTGACGGCGTCGGGTGCGGCGCCCGCGAGGTCGCTCGAATCGGGCACGGTGCCGGGGCCGGCCCGACGGGCGGTGACCTCGGCCTGCAATGCGTCGCGGAGCGCCCGCGCCTCGCCGAGATCCCGCTTGATCGCGAGCACGTCGCTGCCATCGGCGCTCACCACCCGCCACTTGCCGGCCATCTGGTCGATCGCGAGTTCGGCCCGGAAGTAGCCCCGCAGTCGGGAAGCAGCGCTCGCGAGCGTGAACGGCTCGTTGACGTTCATCCCCCTTTTCACCACCGCGAGCCAGAGGCGGTCGATGTCGACGGCGGCGGCGGCGAAGAGGAGCCCGGTGAGGAGGCCCACGCCCATCGCAGACCAGAACGTGCCGGCCGTGAACGCCCGTTCGAGCCTGCGGCCGCGGAACCGTACCGAGCCGCTCGTCGGCGAGTAGATGCCGCTGATCGTGTTGAAGGCGGTCGTCTTGCCGGCGCCGTTGGGGCCGATGACCGAGACGATCTGCCCTTCGGGCACGTCGAGATCGAGCTCCGACACGGCCACGAGTCCGCCGAAGCGGACCGTCATCCGATCGACGTCGAGCAGCGGAGCCGCTCCGATCGGCGGCGCGTTGCCCGCCGGATGCTTCGAGCTTCGTCTCATGGATGCGCCTCCCGCAATTCCGCGGCCAGCCGCCGCGATGGCACGAGGCCCTCCGGCCGGTACCGCATCACGAGCACGAGCGCCAGCCCGAAGATCGCGAGCCTCCATCCGCTGAAGGAGAGCAGGCTCGAGCCCGTCGGGTTGATGTTCATCTGCTGGATCCAGGAATCGGCCCACGGCGCGAGCACCGTGTCGAAGCCGACGAGGATCGCCACGCCCAGGAGCGTGCCGGGGATGCTGCCGAGCCCGCCGAGGATCACGGCACAGAGCACCATGATCGAACGGTTGAAGTCGTAGGCATTCGGGTCGGCCGTCGTGGAGAGGCTGCCGGCGTAGAGACACCCGGCGAGCGCGGCCACGGCCGACGACATCGCGAACGCCGAAAGTTTCACGCGGGTGGCCGAGATGCCCATCGCGGAGGCGGCGAGTTCGTCTTCACGAACGGCCACCCACGCCCGGCCGAGCCGGGAGTTTTCCAGTCGCCGCATCGCCACGACCACGCCGGCGAGCGCGAGGAGGGAGAGATAGTAGAACCACCGCGGATCGATCGCGAAGGCGAGGCCGAGATCGGTGCCGCCGATCGTCACGCCCGCGCCGGGCGGCGGGACGGGATTGAGCCCCTTCATGCCGCCGGTGATCTGCTCGAGGTTGCGGAGCGTCACCTTCACCACTTCGCCGAAGCCGAGCGTCACGATCGCGAGATAGTCGCCGCGGAGCCGCAGCGTCGGGGCGCCGAGCGCGAGCCCGATGCCCGCGGCGGCGAGCACGCTCACGATCGCCGCCGTGAGCCAGCCGACCTGGAAGGGATACATCGGCACGGTGAGGATCGCCATGAGATACGCGCCGATCCCGAAGAAGGCCGCGATGCCGAGGTGCACGAGCCCCGTGTAGCCCACCATCACGTTGAGCCCGAGCGCGAGGATGCAGTAGATGAACAGGGTGGTCACCTGCCCGCCGAGTGCGCCGCCGAGCGCAGGAATCACGAGCGGCGCGACCGCCAGCACCGCGAGCGTCACCAGATCCCAGCGCTCCCGCAGAAAGCCGCGCATCAGACCTTCTCCTTCGTCCGGCGTCCGAGCAGCCCTTCGGGGCGGAAGACGAGGATCACGATCAGGATCGCAAACACGATCGCGCCGGTCCACCGCTCGCCGACATACGCGCTCGACAGCGCCCGCACGAGGCCGATCACCAGGCCGCCGAGCACGGCGCCCGGGATACTGCCGATGCCGCCGAGCACGGCCGCCGTGAAGGCGTAGAGCCCGTTTTGGAAGCCCATCTGGAAGCCGATCGTGTTGATGTAGAGCCCGTAGATCACGCTCGCCGCGCCGCCGAGGAAGCCGCCGATGAAGAAGGTCGCCGCGATCACGCGATCGACGTCCACGCCCACGAGCGCGGCCGCCGTCGGATCCTGGGCCACGGCCCGCATCGCCTTGCCGAGCTTCGTGCCGCGAACGAGCAGCGAGAGCGCGATCATCAGCGGCACGACGATGAGCACGACGAGCAGATCCTTCCAGCTGAACTGCAGCCCCTCGCCCGGCAGCAGGTTCGTCGATGGCAGAAGTTCGGGAAACGAGCGGTCGGCCGGCCCGAGCCAGAAGAGGCCGATGTTCATGAAGATGAAGGAGACGCCGATCGCGGAGACGAGCGGCGCGAGCTTCGGGGCATTGCGGAGCGGCTTATAGACGATGCGGTCCACGGCCACGTTGAGCCCGCCACAGAAGAGGCCGCAGAGCACGACGAGCACCGCGATCCCCGCCCACGTGGCCGCCGGGCCCGCGGCGGCCAGGCCGAGCGCGGCCACGAGCGAGAGCGCCAGGCAGGCCCCGAGCATGATCAGGTCGCCGTGGGCGAAATTGATCAGGCCGATGATGCCGTAGACCATCGTGTAGCCGAGTGCCACCAGCGCGATGAGCGCGCCATTGGTGAGGCCGATCAGACACTGCTGGAGGAGAAACTGGGCGGACACGTCGTTACCACAGGGTTTGAACAGGGTACCGGCGCACGACCGGATCGTCGGTGACGATCACCATACCGTGGCAGTTGGCCTGGGCCACGAGCACGCGATCGAACGGATCCCGGTGGATCGGTGGCAGGCGATGCAACTGGCAAACCTCGGGCTCGCCGATCGGCAAGAGGTCGATTCCCGATCGCTCGCGCATCCTCGGCACGTAGCGATCGGGTTCTTCGGGGAGCGGGAGTTTGCCGAGTCCGTATTTGATGGCGATCTCCCAGGCAGAGGCGGCGCTCAACCACACCTCGTTTTCGGTCGACGCGATGGCCTGACGGGCGGCCGTCGACAAGGCCGGATCGTCCGTGATCATCCAGAGAAAGGAATGGGTGTCGAGCAGCAATTTCATCCGCGCGCCTCGAAGCCGGCCAGCACGTCTTCGGGCAGCGGCTCGAAAAACGCCTCGCGGACGCGAAACTCTTCCTTGGCGAGACCGAACTTCCGCGGCCTGGGCCGAGCCTGCGGCAAGAGGCGAACCTCGGCCACCGGCCGATTGCGATTGCAGATGATCAGACGGTCGTCGGGCTTCATCCCGGCGAGGTGCCGGGAGAGATGGGTCTTCGCGTCATGCATGTTGAGCCGCGTCGAACGCATGGACCCATACTAAACTAATAATCGAACTAAGTCCAGGCTGCCATCAGCGGGGGCCGGATGAATCCGGGGCACTTGCGTCGAGGACCTCCTCGAACTCGAATTTGCCCCCTTTGACCACGCTCACGGTCAGGGTCTGCATCGTCGTATCGCCATTCTCGTCGAAGCCCCAGCGGCCGAGGGTGCCGTCGAAATCCTTGATCGCGAGCGCCGCGTCGGTGATCGCACGGCGGTCCTTCACGCCGGCGGCGCGGATCGCCTCGAGCGCCACGCAGGCCGCCTCATAGCCATAGACGGCATAGGCTTCGGGAAGCTCGCCGAACTTCTGCTTGTAGCGGTCCACGAACTCGCCCCCCTTCCCCGTGAGCTTGTCCGGGGGCAGCCCGCCGAACGTCACGAAGCAACGGCCCTCGAGATTCGCCGCGCCGGCCGAGTCGATGAACACCTGCTCGCGGCAGCCGTCGGGCACCATCAAGAGCGCCGTGATCCCCGCGCTGGCCATGTCCTTCGCGAGCTGCCCGCCCTTGCTCTGCGTGGTGCCGCCGAAATAGACGAGGTCGGGCCCGGCCGCCTTCACGCTCGCCATCAGCGACTTGAATTCCTGCGCCTTCGCGTCGATCGAGTCGTGGCCGAGCACATCGATCCCGATCTCACGACACCGCTCGTCGAAGAGGTCGGCGAGCCCTTTGCCATACACCTCGTTGTCGTCGAGGATGTAGACCTTCTTCACGCCCCGCTTCTTCGCCCAGTCGGCCGAGAGCGGCCCCTGCAGGTCGTCGGCGGGCACGACCCGCGTGTAGTTGAGCCGGCCGGTGGGCCGATAGACCTCGGGCTCACCGGGCGACCCCAGCCCCGGCTTCGTGAGGCCGACGGCCGTGTTGGCGGGCGACACCATGAGCAGGTCGCCGAGGTTCAGGATAGGCATCGACACCTTCGCCGCGCCCGAGTTGAACGTGCCGATGTAGGCCACGACGTCGGGATCCTGCAGCGCCCGCCTCGCATTGGCCGCCTCCGCCTCGCTCGTCCACTGACCGGCGGCCGCGGTGGAATCATCGAGGTCGAGATACTCGACCCGAAACGGCCCGACCTTCCCTCCGGCCTCGTCGATCGCCATCCGGATGCCGCGGACGATCGTGTCGGACTGCTGCTTCGCCGAGCCCGTCCGCGGCAGGCTCGAGACGATCTTCACGAGCCCCGGATCTGCCGGCCTGCAGCCCACGAACGACGACACGAGGAGCAGGAGGGCTCCAGTTCCGCGCTTCCAGACTGTTCTCGACGTCATGGAACGCGAATGTAGGCCCCCGATCGGAGCCCGGTCAAACCGTCGCCATTTTCACCAGCCGCCAGCAGCGGTGAATCCGCTCGTTGCGGAAGTCTTCGGGAATCGTGCGGTTGGTGATCTCGCGGATCGTGTAGCGCTTCGAAAGCTCCTCCGCGGTGAGGTGAAACCGGCGAAAGTTCGTCGAGAAATAGACGACGCCCCCCGGCGACAGGTTCTGCGCGACGAGGTCGAGGAGTTCCGCGTGGTCACGCTCGACGTCCCACGGCGTCTCGCTCTTCGCCGACCGCGAGAACGTGGGCGGATCGCAGACGACGAGATCGAACGGCGGCTCGCCACGCTTCGCCCGGTGCTCGAGGAAGGCCCGCGATTCGTCGCGGACGATCCGGTGCCGGCCGGCATCCTTGAAGCCATTCTTGGAGAGGTTCGTCCGCGTCCAGTCGAGATAGGTATTGGAGAGATCGACGCTCGTCGTCTCGGTCGCCCCACCCGCCGCCGCATAGACGGAAAAACTTCCCGTGTAGCAGAAGAGATTCAAGAACCGTTTCCCCTGCGCCTCGTCGCGGACCATGGCCCTCGTCTGGCGGTGATCGAGAAAGAGACCCGTATCGAGATAGTCGGAGAGGTTCACCTCGAACTCGAGCCCCCCCTCCTGCACCGTGAGCGCCGCCTCGCGATGGCCGACCTTCTCATACTGCCCGCCGGCCCGCTGCCGCTTCCGCACCTTGAGAAACGTCTGGTGAACGGGCACGCCGAGCTCGAGCGCCGCCGCCTCGATCATCTTGTCGAGCCAGACATCGTGCTCGATCTCGGTTCGCTCGTGCGGCCGCTCGTATTCGGCGGCATGGAGCCAGCCGGCATAGAGGTCGATCACGAGCGGAATCTCGGGGATGTCACGGTCGTAGACTCGGAAAGCCTCGATCCCTTGGCGACGGGCCCACTTGGAGAGGTGCTTGTATCGTTTCGCGAGCCGGCGGCGGAAGTCGCCGATCTGGTCGTCGGTCGTGCGCGGACGCGGTCGGTTGGGGCCGCGCGTCAGGTGGTCAGGGCCGTTGGCAAGATCGCCGGGGCCGTTTGCGCCGTCGGCGCCAGGACGGCAGAAGTCTCCTCGCGGGGATCTTTCGCCATGGGGGTGCTCGGCGGGGCGATCCTCTTCAGGGCGAAAGCTCCCATGCTCGTCGAGCTTCAGCCGATCCTGGCTTGCGGCGGCAGCGCGTGAGTTGGGGCTGATTTGCCCGTGGTCTTCGACCGGGGATGGGTGAAGGATGGATCTGGGCCGGATTTCCACCTCGAGAAGTCGGCAGGCGATCGGGCCGTTCATGAGCGGGATGCGGTGTGATGGGCGCAGGCCGAGGTGGCCGGCGGCGGGGGTGTCGGGGGCGATGATCGCCGCCCGCCAGCCGCCGCACTGCTGCACGAGCCAGTCGCCGATGCGGCGAAACAGCGCGCCTGCCCGCGGCAGCGCGAGCCTTTCGCCGTAAGGGGGATTCGTGACGACGAGCCCCGCCGGCGCCTGTGGCCGCGCCTGTTCGAAATGCTTTTGCTCGATCGCGACGCTTCCTGCGACGCCCGCCGCCTCGGCGCAGGCCTTCGCCGCCTCGACCGCCTTTGGGTCGAGATCGCTTGCCTGAAACGAGCCCGCGGGCTCTGTCACGCGGGCTTCGAGTTCCTGCGCGAGCCGCGCGGCGAGCTGCCGGTCGCAATCGCGAAACCGGAAGAAGCCGTGCCCCTTCCGCCGCGCCCGCCAGAGCCCCGGCGCCATGCCCGCGGCCACCGTCGCCGCCTCGATCACGAGCGTGCCCGAGCCACACATCGGGTCGAGCAGCGGCTCGCCCGGCCGCCAGCCCGCGATCTCGAGGATGCCCGCCGCCAGCACCTCCGAGAGCGGCGCCTCGACCTCCCCCGTCCGCCAGCCCCGCTGGTGGAGCGACCGGCCGGCCGCATCGCGAAACACGGTCGCCACGTCGCCCACCAGATGGAGCGCAAGCCGCAACGTCGCGCCGCGCAATTGCACGCTCGGCCGCTTGCCACTGGGCGTGCGCAGTTGGTCCACCACGGCGTCCTTCACGATCTGCGCGGCATAGAGCGAGTGCGTGAGGAACGTGTCGTGGATCGCCGCATCGACGCGGAGCGTGTCGGACGTCTTCAGCTGTTCGGTCCAATCGACCTCCTGCATCGCGCGATAGAGCGACTCGGGCGATTCGACCTTGAACCTCCCCAGCGGCTCGAGCACGCGGATCGCCGTCCGCGATTCGAGGACGGCGCGGTAGAGCGTCTCCTTTTCGGCGCCCGGCGCCGCGGAAAACTCGATCGTCCGCCGGCCGATCCGCAGGTCGAGAGCACCGACGGCCTCGAGTTCCCTCGCAAGAATCCACTCGAGCCCCTCGAGCGTCCGCGCAGTCAGCCGCGGCGGCTCGTCGAGCGACGGCGCGGGGAGCGGCCGGGGAGCCGGGGGCACGGACGGAAATTGCTGCGACATGCATTCCAGTCTACCGGCGCCTGGCTACCCATGCCCCGTCGCCGGACGTTCGCTACGAGCATCCATGCCCTTCGCTCACTCGATGCTGACGGCGCTCCGCCATCCTGGCTCCGCTTGTCAGCAACGCCGGCGAGCGGGGCACGGGCAGCCAGACGCCTCCCCCGGTGTGGTGCAAGCGTTGAGGAGGCTCGGGGCTGCCTGTACCCTTTCGGCGGGCTATGGGAGCGAGCGCAGGCAGGATGCCGCAAGCGGAGGCGCTCTGGCTGGCGAGCGGACATGCAGTGAGCGAAGGACAGGATGTCCGCAGCGAACGTCCGCCGGGAGGGTACAGGCAGCCCCGAGCCGGGTTGGGCGCAGCGAACTATCGCGCCGCGGCGGTTTCCGGGAAGCGATCCTGGATCGGCTGCACGGTGAGCGGCTCGGTGCGCATCGCCTCCATCGCGCGGATGCAGGCCTCGGCGGCCGGCAGCGTCGTGATGCAGGGCACACCGTAGAGCACGCTCGCGGCGCGGATTCGGCCTTCGTCGGTCCTCGCGCCCTTGCCCCGTGGTGTATTGAAGATCAGCTGCACGCGGCCGTCGATCAAGTGATCGATCAGGTTCGGATGCCCTTCCTGCAGCTTCTTCACCACCTCGACCGGGATGCCGGCCTCGGCCAGCGCCCGCGCCGTGCCCGCCGTCGCGATCAGCTCGAAGCCGAGCGCCGTGAGCCGCCGCGCCATTCCCACCATCATCTCCTTCGCCTGCTTGCTCGCCACGCTCAAGAAGATGCGCCCCTTCTCGGGCAGCAGGATCCCCGCGGCGATCTGGCTCTTCGCGAAGGCGATGCTGAAGCGGTCGCTCACGCCCATCACCTCGCCCGTGCTCCGCATCTCGGGGCCGAGCGCGATGTCCACGCCGGCGAACTTCACGAACGGGAAGACGCTCTCCTTCACGCTCACGTGCGCGGGCACCGGGTCGGCGTCGATCCCCTGCTCCGCGAGGCTCATGCCCGCCATCACCTTCACCGCCACCTTCGCGACGGGCATGCCGGTCGCCTTGGCGACGAACGGCACCGTGCGGCTCGCGCGGGGATTCACCTCGATCACGTAGAGCGTCGGCCGGCCGTCTTCCTTCTTGACGGCGAACTGCACGTTCATGAGGCCGACGACGCCGAGGCTCCGCGCCAGGCCCGTCGCCGCCGCCTTGATCTCGTCGACGACGTCGGCCGAGAGGCTGTGCGGCGGGATGCAGCAGGCCGAGTCGCCGGAGTGCACCCCCGCCTCCTCGATGTGCTCCATGACGCCCGGAACGATCACGTCCTTGCCGTCGGCGATGCAGTCGACATCGACCTCGATCGCATCCTCGAGGAAGCGGTCGATCAGCACCGGCTGGCCCTGCGCCACGGCGAAGGCCTCGGCGACATACCGCTCGAACTGCGTGTTGTCATAGCAGATCTCCATCGCCCGGCCGCCGAGCACGAAGCTGGGGCGGACCAATGAGGGATAGCCGATCCGGGCCACCTCGCGGCGGGCCTGCTCGAGCGTCCGCGCAATGCCGCTGGCGGGCTGCTTGAGGTCGAGCCGATCGAGCAGCGCGCGGAATTGTTCGCGGTCTTCGGCCATCTCGATGGTGTCGACGCTCGTGCCGATGATCGGCAGGCCCGCGGCATGCAGCGCCCGCGCGAGGTTGAGCGGCGTTTGGCCGCCGAGTTGCACGATCACGCCGTCGGGCTGGATCCGGTCGGCGATGTTGAGCACGTCTTCGCAGGTGAGCGGCTCGAAGAAGAGCATGTCGCTCGTGTCGTAGTCGGTGCTGACGGTCTCGGGATTCGAGTTGACCATCACGCTCTCGATGCCCATCTCGCGGAGCGCGAAGCTCGCGTGGCAGCAGCAGTAGTCGAACTCGATCCCCTGCCCGATGCGGTTCGGCCCGCCGCCGAGGATCATCACCCGCTTCTTGCCAGGCGTCTTGGGGCGGGTCTCGTCCTCCTCCTCCCACGTTGAATAGTAGTAGGGGGTCTGGGCCTCGAATTCGGCGGCACAGGTGTCGACCGACTTGTAGGTGGCGACGATCCCTCGCTTCTTCCGCTCGTCGCGGACCTCCATTTCGGAGCAGCCGAGCATCACCGCCAATTGCCGGTCGGAGAAGCCGCATTGCTTCGCCTGCCGGAGGAGCCCGTCGTCGATCGCCGAAAGCGACCCGACCGTGCGGACGAGGCTTTCCAATTCGACGATCTGCTGGAGCTGATCGAGAAACCACGGATCGATCGCGGTGAGCTCGTGCAGCTCGGCGACCGTCATGCCGGCCTTGATCGCATACCGCAGATACCAGACGCGGTCGGGATCGGGCGTGGCCACCCGCGCGCGGATGTCGTCGAGCGAGGGCTCGGCCGACGTGCCCCAGAGGTCTTTCTTGTCGGAACCGAAGCCGAACGACCCCACCTCCAGGCCGCGGAGCGCCTTCTGAAAAGACTCCTTGAACGTCCGCCCGATCGCCATCGTCTCCCCCACGCTCTTCATCTGCGTGGTGAGGCGGCTGTCGGCCTCCGGGAATTTCTCGAAGGCGAACCGCGGCACCTTCACGACCACGTAGTCGATCGACGGCTCGAAGCAGGCCTTCGTCTTCCGCGTGATGTCGTTGGCGAGCTCGTGCAGCCGCCAGCCGACGGCAAGTTTCGCGGCGATCTTCGCGATGGGGAAGCCCGTCGCCTTGCTCGCCAGCGCCGAGGAGCGGCTCACGCGCGGGTTCATCTCGATCACGATCATGCGGCCCGTCTTGGGTTCGACCGCAAACTGGATGTTGGAGCCGCCCGTCTCGACGCCGATCGCCCGGATCACGGCGAAGCTCGCGTCGCGCATCCGCTGATACTGTTTGTCAGTGAGCGTCATCGCCGGCGCGACGGTGATCGAGTCGCCCGTGTGCACGCCGCACGGGTCGAAATTCTCGATCGAGCAGATGATGACGGCGTTGTCGTCGGCGTCGCGCATCACCTCCATCTCGTATTCCTTCCAGCCGAGGATCGACTCCTCGACGAGCACCTCGCCCACGGGCGAGAGATCGAGGCCGCGCTGCACCTTCGTGTCGAACTCCTCGCGGTTGAAGGCCACGCCCGAGCCCGACCCGCCGAGTGTGAAGCTCGGGCGGATGACGGCGGGCAGGCCGATCTCCGCGAGCACCTCGCGGGCCTCCGACAAACTCTTCACGATCCGGCCGCGACAGGTCTCCAGGCCGATCTTCTGCATCGTCGCCTTGAAGATCTCGCGGTCCTCGCCGCGCTTGATCGCGTCGGCATTCGCGCCGATCATCTCGACGCCGTGCTTCTTCAGGATGCCGCGCCTATCGAGCTCCATCGCGAGGTTGAGCGCCGTCTGGCCGCCGAGCGTCGGGAGCACCGCATCGGGCTTCTCGACTTCGATGACCTTTTCGAGCATCTGCCAGGTGAGCGGCTCGATGTAGGTCCGATCGGCCGTGCCGGGATCGGTCATGATCGTGGCCGGATTGGAATTCACGAGCACGACGCGGTAGCCGTCCTCGCGGAGGGCCTTGCAGGCCTGGGTGCCGGAATAGTCGAACTCGCAGGCCTGGCCGATGACGATCGGGCCGGAGCCGATGAGAAGGATCGTGTGGAGGTCGTCGCGACGGGGCATGGATGCTGGCCGAAGGTCGGGAAAAAACAAATTTCCCGAAGGTAGCATGCTCGCCGCCGATCGTTCAACGAACGACTACAATCCCCGGCAATTCCGCACGCCCTTCTCCGGAGACGCTCCCATGACCATGCCCACGCCCGCGCTCGACGCCTGCCGCGACACACTGCCCGACGATTGCAAAGACACGCGGCTCAATCTTTCGAGCGTGCTCGCCGGGGAACATCTCCAGCCCGGGCAGGCGCTCGGGGTGGCCCTGGCCGCCGCCCGCTTCGTGCGGCACAAGCAGCTCTCCGACGCGCTCGAATCCGACATCCGCGCGGGCCTCGGCGACGCGGCCGCCGCCGTGATCTCCGACGCCACCGCCGCCGCGGGGCTGATGGCGATGAACACCGTCTATTACCGGTTTCGCCACATGCTCGGGAAGGAGAGCTACGAGGCCCGGTCGCCGCGGCTCCGCATGAGCCGCATGGCCCAGCCCGCCACGAGCAAGGCCGACTTCGAACTCATGAGCCTCGCCTGCGCGGCCCTGGCCGGCTGCGAACTCTGCATCAAGAACCACGAGGCGAGCCTCGTGCACCTGGGCGTGAGCGAAGACGCCTGCCACGACGCGGTGCGAATCGCCGCCGTGATCAACGCCGCCGCAGTGGGGATGTAGGACAGGCCTCCGTGCCTGTCATGCCTTTGCTCGCAGCCCGGGTCGAGTACCAACTACCCACATTCGGAGACGGTCGGTAGGCATGCTCGAATCCGGTCGTGTTGAGAGTTTCAGTCTCGTGGGTTTTGATCAGGAGCCAATAGTCCTCAACGACTCCCTTCTTCTGCGCGTGCCCACCGACCGTCTCCGCCGAAACTGCTAAGCGACTACGAATCCGCGACTGAGCACCTCCAAATACGGGAGGCTTCGGGTGACCCGCACCCCGCTCGCCGGCGTTGCTCGGGCACCGATCCGCTTTAGCGGATTGGTCGGCGAAGGCAGGATGCCGAGAGCGCAGTCAGCATCGAGCGAGCGGAGGGCATGCGGGCACCGATCCGCGTTAGCGGATTGGTCGTACGTAGCGAGCGTCCGGAGAGCGGGGTGCGGGTCACCCGAAGCCGGCTTGGGCGCGAGAGCCTGCCGTCAGCCGAGTTCGCGCAGGTAGTCGAGCGTGTAGATGCCGCTGTCGTGGCCGTCGGAGAAGACAATCTTGTAGGCATACTGCCCGACGGGCTGCATGCCGGTGATCGAGAGCGGCACGATCTCCTCAGGCTTGAGAACCTGGAGCGGGTTTGGCTTCGCGGGCTCGACTCGCCGCTCGCGGCAGGTGGCGCAGGGGCAGGCGTCGCGCAGCAGCCGCGGCGAATAGGCGGTGCGGGCGCCGTCGGTCCACACCAGTTCGATGGCGCCGTCTTCGAGGCGGCGGATCGACTGCGGAGTGGCGTGGCTCATGGGTGTGGGCTTTGCGGCGGTGACAAACGGCGATCGACCACCCGCCGACCCTTGCCCTCGAAGCGGGGCAGGCTGCCGAGCGGCACCGTGGCGACGTCCACCCGAAGCCCGAGCCGCAGCTGCAGTTCGCGGGCCACTCGCTCGGGGTCGTTCAGGTGATCCTCGATCTCCAACGATAGCATGTCGAGGCTCTCCTCGTTGGCCACGGTCAAACGGTATTCGACCACCTCGGGAAAGCCGCGAACGATGTCGTCGATCGCGCCGGGGAAGACGTTGACGCCGCGCACCACGAGCATGTCGTCGGTCCGGCCGAGGATGCCCCCTTCCAGCATGACCCACGGACTGCCGCCGGCGGCTACCTCGTCCGACGTGGGCCAGCGCGGCCGCACGAGGTCGCCCGTGCGATAGCGGATCACCGGCGCTCCGGCGCGGCCAAGCGTGGTGAGCACGAGTTCCGCGAGCTCTCCCGGCCCGGCGGCCCGACCGGTTTCCACGGAGAGAAACTCCGGATGGAAGCAGGGCTCGATCACGTGGAGCCCGCGGCCGGCGATGTCGCCCACGCCCCAGGGGCCCACCTCCGTCGCGCCGGCATGGTCGAGCACCTCGGCGCCCCACGCCTCGGCGATCCGCGCACGGACCGCCGGCCGCGAACCGCCCGGCTCGCCCGCGACGATCACCAGCCGCACCGGCAGGCCCGCGGTGTCGATCTTCTGCGCCTGCGCCACCTCCGCGAGATGCAGGGCGTAGCTCGGCGTGGCAACGAGGACGGTCGCCGCGAGGCTGCGGGCAAGCTCGAGCCGCGCGACGCTCGACTGGCCGCCGGTCGGGATGGCCATCGCACCGCGGGCAAGCGCCGCGTCGAATGCGCTCCAGAAGCCTGCGTAGGGTCCGAACGACGAGGCCACGAGCACGCGGTCGCCCGGCTGCACGCCGCCGCGGTCGAGGATCACCCGCCAGCAATCCATCCACCACTCCCAGTCGTCGGCCGTGTCGAAGACCGGGAGCGGGCGGCCGTGCGTGCCGCTGGTGTGGTGAAACCGCACGTAGCGGTCCGGGGGCCAGGTGAGGTTCGCCGGATGGCCGGCGAGCGACGCCGCCTCCACCAATTCTTCCTTGAACGTGAAGGGCCAGGCGGCGAGTTCATCGAGCGATTCGATCTCGAGCGCAGCGCGGGCGAGCTTCGCCGCGTAGAAACCGTTGGCCGGCAGGATCGCGCGAAGCAGCGAACGAAGCCGCTCGCGTTTGAGCCAGTCGAGCTCGGCGCGGGATTGCGGGGCTGGATCGCGGTCGGCCATGCCGGAATTATGGCACGCCGAGGCTCGGGATTCCCTGCGCGGGGGCGTTTTGCAGGGGCGGCTGCAGGTTCGGCGCGGGGAACGGCTGCGGCGGGGGCAACTGCATCGGTGGCTGAACCGGCGGCTGCGCAGGGATCGCCTGCGCTGCCGGCACTATCGCCGGCAGGCTGCCCGCCGACAGCCGTGACTGCTCGGCCCGGGCCACGACCTCCTCGGGCGGGATCGCCGCCGCGGGCATCATCGCCAGATCGACGATCCGCTCGTCGCGAATCTCCCCCGGCCAGAGATTCTCCGAGACGAAGTCGAGCGGGAAGATCTCATACCACGGAATCGGAAAGGGCTGGCGGACGGTGAGCGTCTCGTAGCCGTCCTTCACGAGCCGAATCTTGCGGGTGCCGTAATAGACGAAGTCGGTCGAGACCGGCGTGGTGCCGATCTGGTAGTCATCGACATAGACAAGCGCGCCCGGCGGATTGCTGCGAATCGTCATCCGCCGCTGGACGCAGCCCGTCCCTGCCACGACCGTCGCGAGGCAGACGATCGCCATGAACAGCATGGGCAACCGGCATGGAAAGGTCTTTCGCCGCATGGCTCGAACGATAGAAATCCGGCCGCCGGGCCGCCAGAGCAGACAAACCGCTGCCTTTCCCGGGGCAAAGCGTATCGCCCGAGCCGCGTGGGGTCGCTAGAATCGCGGGTTTTCCAGCCCGACGGGCGGGCCGAACGCACCTGGCACTCCAAGGCAGCAGACGCGTGGGCAAAGGCACAAGCCTGATCTACTGCGATCGCACCGACATCGGCCGTCGCCGTTCGAACAATCAGGATGCGAAGGCGGTGCTGCCGCCGTCGGGCACGCAGCAATACCGCACCCGCGGCTGGCTCTTCATCGTCGCCGATGGCATGGGAGCGCACGCTGCGGGCGAAGAGGCGAGCCGGATCGCCGCCGAGCGGGTGCCGCTGGTCTACGAGAAGTTGTCCGGCCGCTCGCCCCCGCTCGCGCTCCGCCGAAGCATCGAGCAGACGAATGCCGAGATCAACGCCAAGGGGGAGAGTGCTGCGGAGTTCAAGGGGATGGGCACCACCTGCACGGCGCTCGTCGTCCTGCCGCGTGGAGCCCTCGTGGGCCACATCGGCGACAGCCGTGCCTACCGGATCCGCGGCACGACGATCGAACAGCTCTCCCGCGATCACTCGCTCGTCTGGGAACTCGAGTCTTCGGGCGGGCTCACGCGCGAGCAGGCGGTCGGCGCGGCGCCAAAGAACATCATCACCCGTTCGATGGGTCCACACGCCCAGGTGGAGGTCGATCTCGAAGGTCCGTTTCCCGTCGAGGAAGGCGACGTCTTCCTGCTCTGCAGCGACGGCCTTTCCGGCCAGGTCACCGACGAGGAGATCGGCCTCGTGGCCGCGGAGCTCGAGCCGCGCGAGGCGGCCGACGCGCTCATCGGCCTGGCGCTGGTGCGCGGCGCCCCTGACAATGTGACGATCGTCATCGCCCGGGCCGGCCCCGAGGAGATCTCGAAGGCGTCGGCGTCGGACGAGCCGTGGGCGCTCAGCGACGAGCCGGTCGCGCCGAAAGGCGCGGCGAACGGTCCTTGGAAATGGCTCGCGATCGCGGGCGCGAGCCTGTTTGCGGCGCTGCTGCTCAGCCCCACGAGTCAGTTGGTCAACGAGGGGAGTTGGCTGGACCTCACGTTTGGCACCGATGCGGCACACGCCGTCAGCATGATCGGGTGTGGTGCGGCGCTGCTCACGGCCGTTGCCTCCGCCCTGTTCGCCTTTCTCGGCTTCCTCATCCCACCGTCCGTCGACGGCCGCGCGCTTCGGCCGGGCCGGCAGCTCGGCAAGGGGCCCTATCGCTCCTATTCGTGCGCGCCGAGCGAGCCCCTGCTCGAAGGGATCCTCGGCAGCATCGAGGCCGCCGCCGACGGCCTCGGCGACGCCGAACGCGAGCGCACGATCACCATCCTCGCCCGGGCGCGGCACAACGTGGCCGTCCACTCCTTCCACGAGGCGATGGTGGCGGCCGCCGAGGCGCTGGCCATCTACAAGCGGAGCATCGAGCACTCGCGAATCGACCAGACGGCCGGGGGCCGCTGATGAAGATCATCTCGCGATACGTGATGAGCGAGCTCTTGCAGGTGTTTCTCGTCGCGCTCACCGCGCTCACGCTCTTCATGCTCGTGGTGGGCCTCGTGAAGGAGGCGCAGCAGCAGGGGCTCGGCATGATGCAGATCGCGGCGCTCGTGCCCTACGTCCTGCCCGAGGCGATGCGGTTCGCGGTGCCGGGCACGATGCTCTTTGCGGTTGCCAGCGTCTTCGGGCGGCTGTCGGCGAGCAACGAGATCACGGCCCTCAAGGCGGCCGGCATCACGCCGATGGCGGCGATCTGGCCGGCGATCGCGGTGGCCGTGGTGGTCAGCTTCGTCTCGGTCTGGCTCAACGACGTCGCCGTCTCGTGGGGCCGCGATGGCGTCCGCCGCGTGATCATCGGCAGCGTGGAAGACATCATCTATGGACGGCTCCGGCAGCAGCGGTCCTACAGCACCTCGAAGATGTCGATCAACGTGAAGGGCGTGGAGGGCCGCCGGCTCATCCGCCCCACGCTCTCGTTTCAGCCGGGCGGCCAGGCGGCCCCGGTGACCGTCTCGGCCGCCGAAGCGGAGATGCGGGCCGACGCGGCGAAGGGCACGCTCACGATCAGCTGCAAGAACGGCACGATCCACATCGGCGACGTGAAGGCCGTCTTCCCCGACACGATCGAGCGGGTCGTGCCGCTGGATACCGTCAGCCGCAAGGAGACGGTCTCGACGAGCCCTTCCGAGATCGCCATGGCCGATTTCCCCCGCGCGCGGGCCGACCAGGCCGCGGCCATCAGCCAACTCCATCAGTTGGCCGCCGCCAAGACGGCGCTGGCCATCTTCTCGGGACGCATGGAGCAGACGCTGCCCGCCGCAGTCCAGGCGGAGCGGCAGGAGGTGAAGCATGCCGCCTCGCGACTCAATCGCATCATCATGGAGCCCTGGCGCCGCTGGGCAAACGGTTTCAGTTGCCTCTGCTTCGTGCTCGTGGGCGCCCCGATGGCGATCCGCATGCGCAACGCCGACTTCTTGACGAGCTTCTTCCTCTGCTTTCTGCCGATTCTCGTCGTCTACTATCCCGTCTTCATGCTCGGCGTCTCGCGGGTCAAGGCGGGCGTCCTGCCGCCCCCAGCCGTCTGGATGGGCAACATCCTGATCATGCTCTGGGGCATGTGGCTGCTGCGTCGCGTCATCCGCAATTAGCTCCACGGAAAACATGAGCATCCTGCTCATGTTTCCTTGGCCGGCATCCGCCGGCTGGCGATGACCCGGCCCTCCGGGCCTGGCGTCGCTTCACGCGAAGGCCTGCGGTTTCCAGCGGCCCGGAAATCTGCCACAATTTCCGCCCACCGATCATTCCAAACCACCCTTTCGAATCCCGAAGGAGCTCCCCATGCCCCGCCCCGTCACGCTCTTCACCGGCCAGTGGGCCGACCTGCCGCTCGAGGACCTCGCCCGCAAGGCGAAGGAGTTTGGCTACCAGGGTCTCGAGCTGGCCTGCTGGGGCGACCACTTCGACGTCACGCGGGCGCTCGAGGAGAGCGGCTACTGCGCGGCGAAGCGTGACACGCTCGAGCGAAACGATCTTTCCGTCTACGCGATCTCGACCCACCTCGTCGGCCAAGCCGTCTGCGATCGGATCGACGAGCGACACAAGTCGATCCTGCCGCCCCACGTCTGGGGTGACGGCAAGCCCGATGGCGTCAATAAGCGGGCGATCGAAGAGATGAAGAAGACGGCGCGGGCGGCGCAGAAACTCGGCGTGTCGGTGGTCAACGGCTTCACCGGCTCGAGCATCTGGCACCTGCTCTATTCGTTCCCGCCGGTGCCGGAATCGATGATCGCCGCCGGCTTCCAGGAATTCGCCGACCGCTGGAACCCGATTCTCGACGTCTTCGCCGAGTGCGGCGTGCGGTTCGCGCTCGAGGTGCATCCCACCGAGATCGCGTTCGACACGATCACCGCGCAGCGGGCCCTCGACGCGCTCGGCCGCCGCGAGGAGTTTGGGTTCAACTTCGACCCGAGCCACCTCCACTGGCAGGGCGTCGACCCGGTCGAATTCATCCGCACCTGCCACGACCGCATCTATCACGTCCACATCAAGGACGCCGTGGTCACGCTCAACGGCAAGAGCGGCATCCTCGGCAGCCACCTCAACTTCGGCGACCCCCGCCGCGGCTGGGATTTCCGGTCGCCGGGCCGCGGCGGTGTCGACTTCGAGGAGATCATCCGCGCCCTGAACCAGATCGGCTACGAAGGGCCGCTCTCGGTCGAATGGGAGGATTGCGGCATGGATCGGGAGCACGGTGCTGCCGAGGCCTGCGAGTTCGTGCAGAACCTCGACTTCGCGCCGAGCCGCCGGCAGTTCGATTCGGCATTTGCCGAAGAGGCCTGATCGCTGCGGCTCGGGTGGCGGCAGCCGGGCGGAGCCGCACGCGCCAGGAGTTTTTCGATCATGGAGGATCTCACGCGACGGAGCGTGCTGGCGTCGGCGGCGGCTGCGCTGTGGGCGTGGCCGCGAACCGATCGCGGCCCCCTGCCCTCGGCCGGCGCCCGGTTTCTCCTTCCCGCGTCCCAGCCGCCGGCCGATGACCGGCCGTTTTTCGCCAGTGGATTCATCGACCACGATCCACCACTCGCCTACGTCCACTGCCCGTCGATCTGCGAACTTCCAGCCGGGGGCCTGGCCTGCGTCTGGTATGCCGGTTCGCGGGAGGCGGTCCGCGACGTGTCGCTCTATCTGGCCGAGAGCCCGTCCCGCGAACCTGCGTCGTCCGCGTCGGCCTGGGGCATCCCGCGGCTCGTCATCGATCGTGACCGTGCCGTCGCCGACCTCGACCGCTTCGTCGACAAGGTGGGCAATGCCGTGCTCTTTCCCGACGCCAGCGGCAGGCTCTGGCTCGTCTACGTGACGATCGGCGTCGGCGGCTGGTCGGGCAGTTCGCTCAACGCCTGCTTCTCCACGGATGGCGGCAAGACGTTTTCGAGGAGCCAGCGGCTTTCACTCAGCCCGTTCTTCAACGTCAGCGAATTGGTGCGGGCGGCGCCGGTGCTCCTCGATTCCGGCGAGATCGCCCTGCCCGTCTACCATGAATGCATCGGAAAATTTCCGGAGGTGGTCTGGCTGCGGCCGGAGGGAGACAGGCTCGTGGCCAGAAAGTCCCGCATGGCCGGGGGACGGTCGCTCCTGCAGCCGGCCATCGTGCCGATCGGAGGCACGGAGGCCGTCGCCTTCCTGCGCGACCACGGCCCTGCCCGCCGGCTCGTCGAGCAGCGGACGCGCGACGGCGGCAGGTCCTGGTCGGCGCCGCAGCCGACGCCCCTCGCCAATCCCGATGCCAGCGTCGCAGCCGTTCGTCTTTCGAACGGCGCGGTGTTCGTGGCCTTGAACCACTCGGCGGCGAATCGCGAGAACCTGTCGCTCGCGATCCACGATCCGTCGTCCGAGGAATGGCGGATCATCGCGACGCTCGATCGCGAGTCGGGGCAGAAGTTTGCCTATCCATACATGATCCAGGATCGCCGCGGCCTCGTGCATCTCGTCTACACCTGGAAGATGAAGCGGATCCGGCATGTGGCGATGAACGAGACCTGGATCTTCGCACAGCCGTCGGAGCCGATCCGATGAACGCTGCCGTCGCCACCGATGGGCTCGTCGCATGGTGGTCTGCGATCGCCGTCTGGGGGATCGTGTTTGCGGCGCTGGCCCGCACCCTGCAGCAGGCGCTCGGGGGCCGTGGGCCACGGTGGCTCCCCGTCGCGACGGGCCTGCTCTCGATCGTGCCGATCGCCGGCCTGCCGATCGGCCGCTGGCTGCATGGGTTCAACGCCGCGTTCAGCATTCCGTTCGTCGCCCTGCTCGCGGATCATGCGGCCGCACCGCTTGCTGGCCGGCCATTCTTCAACACGGCGGCCAAGCGGGCCGCACTCTGGTTCGGCGTCGTTGCCGGCTTGCTGCTCTACCCGGCGGCGCTCGGCTGGGGCCCCGTCGATCCCTACGAACTCGGCTGGCGGTCGCCCGGCGTGGCTGCCGCGGCGGCGGTCGTCGGCGCGGGGCTCGTGCTCGCCGGCAATGTCTTCGGGATCGTGCTTCTGATTGCCGGCGGGCTCTGGCAGATCGGCTGGCTCGAATCCGACAACGCCTGGGACTATCTCGTCGATCCGATCTACGGCCTGGCCTCGGCAGCCAACCTGATCGGCGGCTGGCTCGCCTCAGTGCCGATCGCGCGCCGCCTCGCGCGTGCAGGTGCCGCCGCGGGGATCGCGGTCGCGCTCGTCGCCGCCACCCCGAAGGAAGAGCCGAAGACACAGCCCCGACTCGACAAGGAGTGGGCGGCTTCCGCGGCGAGCCTCGAGAAACGCGCGCAGGCAGAGGGCCTGGCCGAACTGGCGGCATTCGTCAAAGGCTGGCAGTTGCCCGACCTGGCCGATCGACAGGTCATCGTGAAGATTCCGCCGCGGCTCGAGCGGCCCGAGTGGATCGACTCGGCTGCCGAACAATCGATCTGGGATGATTTCTGCGCGGCCCGACGGGCGCGGGCCGAAGGGCTCTTCCAGCTGTCGCTCGCCGCGGCGCGGGCCCACGCGAAGGTGCCCACGCGGTCGGAACGCGCCGCTGCCGGTGACGGGCCGCGGCCGAAACTCGACCAGCAGAACTGCAGGGCGATCACGCTCATCCACCAGGCGCTTCGCGATGATCCCGACCACGAACGCGCCCGTGCGGCGGGAGGCTGGGTGCGTCGGCAGGACGCGTGGGTCTGGCCGGAGGCGGCGGCTCGACTCGACCGGGGCGACGAATACACGGCCGAGTTTGGCTGGCTGCCGAAGGGCCGCACCGCACGGTATCGCGCGGGCGAGCGGTTCGACCGCGGCCGCTGGGTGAAGGCCGACGCCGTGCCCGAGCCGAAGAAGGCTGCCGAAGGCAGGAAGTTCAACTCGGATCATTGGCAGATCACGTCAACTGCGAGCCCGGCCGCGGCGGCCGATCTCGCGCAGCGGCTCGAGGAAACCCACCTCGTCTGGCGGCAGGCCTTTGGCGGGTTCGTCCACGAGCCGGCAGAGCTTGAAAAGCTGTTCGAGGGCCGCGGCAGGATCGTCGCGCGGGATCCGTTCGCGGCGATGCTCCTCTCCAGCCGCGAGCAGTATGTTGCCGAGCTCGAAAAGTTCGAGCCGACGATCGCGCGCACGCAGGGGATCTATTGGACGCCCACCAGCACGGCCTGGTTCGTCATGCCCCAGGATGCCGACGAGGGCGCACGCGCGACGGTGCACCACGAGGCCACGCACCAGCTCTTCGCCGAGATGCGGAAGACCAGCCCACTGGCCGGCGAGCGGTGCGGCTTCTGGGCGATCGAGGCGGCCGCGTGCTACATGGAAAGCCTGCAGCCCACGGAGTACGGCTGGACACTCGGCGGCCGCGACGCCGGCCGCGCGCCGGCCGCCCGCGAGCGGCTCGTCGACGACGGTTTTTATGTCCCGCTCGAAGAACTCTGCGGCCTCGGCCGCCGCGAACTGCAGGCCGACCATCGCCTGCCGCAGATCTACAGCCAGATCTCCGGCCTCGCCGACTTCTTCATGCACGGCGAGCACGGGCGGTATCGCGAAGCCTTCGTGGAATACCTCGCGCGGATCTACACCGGAACGGTCGATCCCGATACGCTCCCCCGGCTCTGCGGCTCGAACTTCGCCGACCTCGACGAAGCCTACCGCCGCCACATGGCACGTTGACGGGCGTTCCTTGCCGCTCGTAAACTCCGCGGCCAAGAAATACGAGTTTTTTCAGGAGAATCTTCCCGATGGCATCGCCCTCCGCGGCTCCCGCGCGCGCATCTCACGGCACCGATCTCGACCGTCTCTCGATCGACACGATCCGCACCCTCTCGATGGACGCGGTGGAGGCCGCCAAGAGCGGCCATCCCGGCACGCCGATGGCGCTGGCTCCGGTCGCGTTCACGGTGTGGAAGGATTTCCTGCGGTATGACCCGACGAATCCCGCCTGGCCCAACCGCGATCGCTTCGTGCTCTCCTGCGGCCATGCGTCGATGCTGCTCTATTCGCTGATCCACCTGGCGGGTATCCGCCGGGGCGGCGCCAATGATTCCGGCCGGGAACTGCCCGCCGTGTCGCTGGAGGAGATCAAGAAGTTTCGCCAGCTCGACAGTGTCTGTGCCGGCCATCCCGAGCACCACATGACGGCTGGGATCGAGACGACCACCGGTCCGCTCGGCCAGGGCTGCGGCAACTCCGTCGGCATGGCGATGGCCTCGAAGTGGCTCGGTGCCCACTACAACCAGCCCGGCCACCAGCTCTTCGATTTCGACACCTACGTGCTCTGCAGCGACGGCGACCTGATGGAGGGCGTGGCCGCCGAGGCCGCCTCGATCGCCGGCCACCTGAAGCTCTCGAACCTCTGCTGGATCTACGACGACAACTCGATCACGATCGAGGGCGAAACGCACCTTGCCTTCACCGAAAACGTGGCCCGGCGATTCGAGGGTCTCGGCTGGCGGATCGAGCACGTGGCCGACGCCAACGACACCGCTGCCCTCAGGAAGGCGCTGCAGGCCTTCAAGGCCGAGCAGGAGAAGCCCACGCTCGTCGTCGTGAAGAGCATCATCGGCTACGGGGCGCCCAAGAAGGCCGGCTCGCACGAGTCGCACGGCGCGCCGCTCGGTCCCGACGAGATCAAGGGGGCCAAGGAAGCCTACGGCTGGCCCGCCGACTCGCAATTCCTCGTGCCGCCCGAGGTGCCGCAGCACTTTGCGAAGACGCTCGGCGCCCGCGGCAAGCAGGCCCACGAAGCCTGGCAGAAGAGCGTGGCCGACTACACGAAGTCGCACTCGGCGCTCGCGGGCGAACTGAAGGACTTCCTCGATGGCCGGCTCCCGTCTGGCTGGGACACGTCGATCCCGACATTCCCCGCCGATGCCAAGGGCCTGGCGAGCCGGGTCTCTTCTGGCAAGGTGATCCAGGCGGTGAGCGCGGGGGTGCCTTGGTTCCTGGGCGGCTCCGCCGATCTGGCGCCCTCGACGATGACGCTCGTGCCGGGCGCCGGAGAATACGAACCGGGCTCGTATGGCGGCCGCAATTTCCACTTCGGCATCCGCGAGCACGGCATGGCGGCCGCCTGCAATGGGCTCGCCCTGTCGGGCCTGCGGCCCTACTGTGCCACCTTCTTCGTCTTCCTCGACTACCTGAAGCCGTCGCTGAGGCTCTCGGCGATCGGCAACCTCGGCGTGATCTACGTGCTCACGCACGATTCAATCGGCCTCGGCGAAGACGGCCCGACGCACCAGCCGATCGAGCAGCTCGCCACCGCCCGCGCCGTGCCGGGGCTTTCCGTCTTCCGCCCCGGCGACGCCAATGAAGTGGCCGAGACCTACCGCGCGGTGATGCAGCGGCCCGATCGACCGGCCGTGATCGTGCTCTCGCGGCAAAACATCCCCACGCTCGACCGCGCGGGCCTCGGCGCCGCCAGCGGCACCGCGAAGGGCGCCTACATCCTCAAGGACGCCCCGAACGGCATACCCGCCTGCATCCTGATCGGCACGGGCAGCGAGGTGCAGCTCTGCCTCGACGCCGCTGCGAAGCTGGCCGAAACGGGCGTGCATGCCCGCGTGGTGAGCATGCCGAGCTGGGATCTCTTCGAGGAGCAGGATGCGGCGTACAAGGAGAGCGTGCTGCCGGCGGCGGTCACGGCCCGCGTGGCCTGCGAGGCAGCCTGCGGCTTCGGGTGGGAGAGATGGATCGGCAGCCGCGGGAAGTTCGTCGGGATGAACTCCTTCGGCGCGTCGGGGCCGGCTCCCGCCCTCTACAAGCACTTCGGCATCACCGCTGACGCCATCGCCGCCGCCGCGAAGTCGCTCCTCTCAGGAAGACGTTAGCCTCGAGGATCGCGTCGGCTCGCGGGCGGCAGAAGGTTCCTCGCGGTGGCCCTCGAAGACTCGGGCCAAATGCTCGTCACGCTTCCGCCGACCCGCGAGCCTACGCCTATCACTGAGGATGTGACCAAAGCCCCTTCCGATTGACGAGCCGGGGGGGTCGGTGGGAATCGAGGCGAGTTGACGTATCCTCGTTTCCGAAGCAGCGAGCGGAGCTCGCCAAGGAAAAATGAGCGGGATGCTCATGTTTTCCGTGAAGCAGCCTTTCTACCGCCCCACCGGCGGCATTCAGCCTCGAGGAGCGCGCCGGCTCACGGGCGGCAGAAGGTTCCTCGCGGTGGCCCTCGAAGACTCGGTCCAAATGCTCGTCACGCTTCCGCCGACCCGCGAGCCTCCCGCAGAAGACAGCTTCGTCCCGAAGCGCATCCTGAACCTCTTCCGGGCAATTGACCGGTTCCTTTCCTTTTGCGCCCGACCGCGATAGGGATTCATCGTGCCGGGGCGTTCGCGTGAGCCAGCCGCTCGCCCGAACACTCAGGCCATCATCTTCGGAAGACGAGTTGCTCGGCTTTGCCCCCTGGGTGAAGCTCAGGCGCAGCGTAGGCCGGCACAGGCGGAAGTCCGCGAGACTTCCGCCTCGCAGAGGTCTTTCTCCGTGCGCCGGCATGCATTTCGGCGCGGCATGAATGCAGCGATGCCGACTCCGCGACACGGCAACCGCCGAGGTGCCCAGTGCCTGCTCTGCGTCTGCGTGGCCGCGGGCTTGTCGCCAGCCCTGCGCCGTGGCACGGATTGCTCCTGACCTGCGTCGCGATGCTCGCCCTCGCCCGGTGTGCGGCGGCCGAGCCGATCGTCGTCAGCCGGCAATACGACTTCCGCCCCGACGACGGCCGCTCCACGGGTGGCGCCTGGACTCCAAGCCATTCCGGAGACCCCGCCGTCGCCAACCGCTGGCGCTATATCGACTCGCCCCGCCGCAACAACGGCCGGTGGGCCGAGACGCCCCCCGCCCGCGGTCGCGGCCAGTCCCAGATCGGCAACTTTCTCACGAGCCCGGTGATCGACGTGAAGTCTCTCCTCGGCAGCAGCGCCGACACCTTTCGGCTCAGCATCGCCCAACGGTTCAATTTCAACCGCAACTCGCGCGGCCAGCCGGTCGCGGCGGGAGAGATCGCCTATAGCCTTGACGGTGGAAGCTTCATCGCGATTCCACTCGCTGCGTTCACGCGCGGCGGCGATATCGATGGCGCGTCGTTTCATGGTATTGCGTCGCCATTTGAGACGATCCCCGGCCTCGTGAATCAGGACGCATTCTTCGGGCCGAATGCCTCGTGGCCGGGGCCCCCGCCCCTGCTCGCCGGCGGCGGTCTCTTCACGGGCCGCTCGCCCGGATTCAATCGCGGCAGCTATGTGCCGTCAGAGGCCATCCTCGACTTCCGTGGCAGCGGGATCAGCTTCGACACGATTCAGTTTCGGCTGATCGAAGCGAACCTGGGATCACGATGCCCGCCGCGATCGCGATGGGACGTACGGTATATGCAAGTGGATTTCGCGGCACCGGAGCCGGGCGGAATCATGCTGGCGTCCATCGGCTGCGCGATCCTGGCCTGGCGCTCGCGGCGATCGTCACGTCACGGCTGGTGATGCGAATCGCCGATCACCGCATCTTCGGCATCGACACCCGCGGCGGTCTTGCCGTCGTGGTTCTTGAAGAGGTGATCGTCGCGGTGGACATCGTCCTGGAAGACTCGCTCGACGTGGCCGTCCTCGAAGAGGATGTAGTGGATGCCGCCCGGATGGTTGCTGCTCTTCTCGCCGCAGGCGTCGGGGGCATCGGCCATGAGCGGATGGTGCTCACGCCGCAGGTTCTTGTTCGGCTGCAACACGCCCTGGGCATCGCGATGGCCGAGCGTGTAGCCATAGTCGCCCCCCATCGAACGCACCATGTCGTCGAACTGCGGCGTGCCGACGGCGGCCTTCAATTCCTCGAGCGTGGGCACACGAAAGGTGCCGCTCCGGGCGAGCGGCGTATCGGGGCAGAGAAGCGTGCCGTCGTCCGCCACGAGGCGGTGCTCCGAGACGAGCGTCGGAGCATAGAGGCCGGCGCGGGAAAGCGGGCCGGCATCGGGAGGCGTGGGAAACACTTGGTGAGATTCAGCGTAGCCCTGCAGGGCGGTGGATGTCTTTTGCAGGTTGCGTTCGGCCCGGCGGGCTCGCGATTCCTGGATGGCGTCGAGGAGAAGCGGCCCTACGAGCACGCAGGCCGCCAGCGCCGTCGCGGCCATGATCATCCGGTCGAGCCAGGCTCGCGGCCCGGTGCCACTTCCCGAGCCAGCCTCTGGCGTCAACGCCCGCGGCATCGGCAGGGGAGCGGAATGGGCATGCGATTCGACGAACCGCATCGTGCGGCGGGCAAGCCCAGGCGGCGCGGCGATCAGGCCTTGGTCGCGGGAGAGCGGCTTGAGCGCCATCTGCAGTCGCTCGAGGTCGCGCCGCAGCGTTGGCCCCTGTTCGGGATCGGCCAAGGCGGTTTCGACCCGCCTCGAATCCGGCTCGTCAATCGCGCCCAACAAATAGCCGATCAGTTCTTCTCGCATGGCTTTCGCTTCCGTCGTGTGCATGGATGATGCTGGGCTGGTGTCATCGGCCGAGCAAGTGGTGTCATGTTTCATGCCCCTTGCCGCTGGTCTGCCAGGAATCGTTGAGCTTCAGGAGGGCGGCGTGGAGCCGGCTCTTCACGGTTCCCACCGGAATACCCAGCACGTCGGCCGCCTCGCGATATTTCATCCCTTGGTGGTACACGAGCAGGACCGTGCCCTTGAGCGACTCCGGCAGGTCGTCGACCGCCGAACGCACCCACTCACGGGCCTCCTCGTCCGCCATCATGTCGTCGGCCGTCTGATCCCTGCCCGCGAGCATCTCCACCAGCGCCCCGACGTCGTCGTCGCCATTGGATCGCTGATCGATGCTCACCATCCGGTGGCGACGATTGCGACGCTGGGCGTCGATGGCTTGGTTCGTGGCGATGGTGTAGAGCCAGGGCCGAAACCGACGGCCGTCTTCGAAGTTCTCCTTCTTCAGATAGACCTGTAGAAACGTCGCTTGAAACACGTCCTCCGCCATCTCCGCACTGCCGCAGTAGCGACGCAGATAGCTGAAAAGCTCCTGTTCGTATCGATGCACGAGCGTCTCGAAGGCGTCCGTGTCATCGTCCACACGAAACCGGCGGAGCAAATCCTCGTCGGCCTGGCCTGCCCCCCGAGCCTCGCCATCCGACCGAACCGCTCCCCCATGGCCATTGCCCGGAGAAACGGAGTTCGTCCGTCCTGCGGCCTGGCCACGGGTGTAGGAATCGTGTGGAACCATCAGTCGGTACGCAGCCACGGTTCGGATGGTTCGCCCCGGCCGAAAACAAGGGCCGAAGTCCCACTCCGGAAGCCCCGAGTATAGCCCCCGCGCGGGGAAATGCCCGTGTTTTTGCTAGCCTCTGGGGCATGAAATCACCACGAGAGGCCGATCGGGCCACCCCCTACCGCTGGGCAACCCCCGGCGACATCAACGCCTTTTTCGGGCTCTCGATCGACAATCTGGCCGGCCTCGTGCTCACAGTCAGCCTGCTGGCGGCCGTCTTCGACTACCCGGCCCAGTTCGCCCTCGCCCATCTCGTGCCGGGCACGGCGCTCGGGGTCGTCGTCGGCGACCTGATCTTCACCTGGATGGCTTTTCGGCTCGCACGGCGCACCCGCCGCACCGACGTGACGGCGATGCCGCTCGGCCTCGACACGCCGAGCACGTTCGGCATGGTCTTCTTCGTGATCGGCCCGGCGTTCGCGGCGGCCGTCGCCGGAGGACTGGAACGTGAAGCCGCGGCCCGTCATGCCTGGCATGTGGGCATGTGCGCGATCGTCGCCAGTGGCCTCTTCAAATTCGCCTGTGCGTTCGTCGCCGGGGCGGTGCGGCGGCTCGTGCCCCGCGCCGGGCTGCTCGGCAGCCTCACGGCGATCGCGCTGGCGCTGATTTCATTCCTGCCGACGGTCGAGATCTTCTCTTCCCCGCTCGTCGGCGTGCTCGCCTTCGGGATCACGCTCGCCACGCTCACGGCCCACATCCCCTTCCCCGGTCGCATCCCCGGCGCCCTTGCCGCCCTCGCCGCCGGCTGGGCGATGCACGTGCTCGGCACCTGGAACGGCTGGATTCCCGCCATCGAGGCCCATGCGGCGATCGATCCCGCCGCCGCGCTCTGGCCGACCGAGTGGCTCTCGGCCCTGCGTCTCGAGTGGCTCGAGGCCTGGCCCGACATGCTGCGCTATCTCCCCATCGTGATTCCGTTCGCGCTCGGCACCGTCGTTGGGGGCATCGACTGCACCGAAAGCGCCGCGGCAGCCGGCGATGAATACGACACGGGCCGCGTGATCGCGGCCGAGGCGATCGCCACGCTCGTGGCCGGCATCTGCGGAGGCGTGATCCAGACGACGCCCTACATCGGCCATCCCGCCTACAAGGCAATGGGGGGCCGCGCGGCCTACACGCTCGCCACCGCCGCCTTCATCGGCTTTGCCGGCCTCACCGGCACGTTCGCCTATCTCTATCAGGCGATTCCCGGCCCGGCAATCCTGCCGGTGCTCGTGTTCGTGGGCCTCGAGATCACGGCGCAGAGTTTTCACGCGACGCCGCAGCGGCACTACCCGGCCGTGGCGATCTCCTGCATCCCCGCGCTCGCGGCGCTCGTCATGATCGAGGCCGACAAACTGCTCGCGGCCGGTGCCCAGCCCGCCGCCGCGCTCGCCCGCGAACTCTTCTCGATCCGCATGCTCTCGGCCGGGTTCATCGTCACGAGCCTCTTGTGGGCCGGCCTTGTCACCGCGCTCATCGACCGCAAGCTTCTCGCCGCCGCGGGCTGGGCTACTGCTGCGGCCGGCGGCACGCTCTTCGGCATCATCCATTCGCCGTTCACCGACGGCCGGCTCTTCCTGCCCTGGTCGATCGGCGCATTGCCCGCCGCAGCCGCCGGCCGCGGCCCGCTCGAACTCGCCGCGGCCTACACCGTGCTCGCGGCGATTTTCACCGCGTGGCACGCATGGCTCAACTTGCCCAAGCCGGCTCAGGGCGACCGGTAGTCCGTGCTCAACTTGCCCAAGCCGGCTTCGGGTGACCCGTACCCCATCGCCGGACGCTCGCTACGGACATCCTGTCCTTCGCTCGCTCGGATGCTGACGGCGCTTCGCCATCCTGGCTGCGCTTGTCAGCATACGCCGGCTCCTGGGGCACGGGTCACCCGAAGCCTCCGTTACTGTATGACAGTCGTCTCTGGCTGTCTGGAACAGGCGCGGAAGCCTGTCCTACAAGAATGCGGGAAGGCCCGGGGCTGCCTGTACCCCGCTCGCCGGCGTTGCTGACAAGCGCAGGCAGGATGCCGGGAGCGTAGTCAGCATCGAGCGAGCGCAGGGCAGGATGCCTGAAGCGAGCGTCCGGAGAGCCGGGGTACAGGCAGCCCCGGGCCGGGTTGGGCCAGTGCGATTTACTCGAGCCCGTAGGCGCCCGCGATCGGTACGTCGAGGCCGGTGCGGCTGGCGAATTGCGTCCGCGAGAGGAACCGCGGCTCGAGGTTGAACGTCACGCCGACGTTGTTGCGGCTGTAGTCGACGTTGAAGCCGAACGTCATCAGGAACGATTCGCCGATCCGCACGAGCTGGAAGTTCTGGCCGATGTTGCGGCCGGTGAGGTCGATCGCGCCGCCGAAGGAGCTCGCCCACTTCGGGCTCATGCGGTAGGTGTAGGAGCCCGTCAGCACGCTCGCCTGGATCGGGCCGCCGAATTCGTTGAAGCCGATGAAGAAGCTGCCGCGGGGCGTGCGGTTGAGCAATGCGCCCACCGTCCAGAGTTGCTGCCCGCCGGCGAAGAAATCGACGTCGCCCGATGAGAGCAGCGTCGTGCGGTCGCCCACGTGCCAGCGGAAGTCATACTGCCAGAGGCCCATCGCCGCGCCGAAGTTCTGGCTGGCGATCGGGAAGAGCTCGCCGTCGATGTCCAGCGTGATCCAGTCGATGATCCGCCGGTTGCCGATCGGGCCACGCTTCGTCTGCCACCGTTGTCGGGCGCCCAGCCGGAAGACCGAGAGATCGTTGGCAATCTCCGTCGGGCCGGTCACCCAGCCGGCGAGGCCGCGGCGCACGGCGTAGGTTCGCGGATCGTATTTATTGTCGGGGCCGAAGATGAAGGGCTGGCCGAGCGGCGTGACCTGCCCCGGTACGGCGCCGTAATCCCAGTAGGGGATGTTGCGGCGATACTGGTTGATCGCGTCGTCGTCGAGCTGGTCGTAGAGCGGGAATTGCTGGACGGTCTGCGTGGCGTCGGTGTAGGCGAACTCCGCCTCGAAGACCACCTTGTGGGCGATGCCGTGGACGTTCCAGAGCTGGCTCTCCACCGTGTCGTCGGCGGACCACATCGGCAGGCTCGAGCGGATGCCCACCTGGCCGTAGGCGCGGTTGATCGGCGACTGGGTGAGATCCTGGCCCCAGTTCGCCAGTTCGCCGAGCGCGTAGGGCACGACCTTCACGGCTCCGGCCTGGAAGGGCAGATCGATCTCGTGCCGCGTCGCCAGACGCTGGCCGATCACGTTGCTCTCGTAGGGCAGAAGCGTCCAGATGTTGCGGCCCTGGCCGACGGTCGGCGTCTGCGGCAGCTGCTGCCGGGCGTAGGCCACGCTCGAATGCTCGTACCACGTGAGCGCATCACGGAGGAGCGGCTGGCCCATGTAGTAATGATCGAGCCGCGGCCACCACTCGGTCTGTGTAAAGAATGGATTGATGCGCGCGCTCGTCAGGAGCCGCAGTTCGCGGTTGTCGATCGGCCGACGCAAATCGAGCCAGGTGCGCTGCTCGTAGCCTTCCTCCCACTCCGCCTCGTAATACTCCTCGAGGAAGTTCATGTCGCTGATCCAGCCGACGGTGCCGCGGGCCTGCCAGCCGGCGCCCACGTCCTGCCTGTGCCGCCAGAAGGAGCGGCCGCGGAACGTGCGGTCCGGGTAGCCCGGATAGGTGAACGTGCGGCGATAGAGGCCGAGGTTGTCGAGGCCGACGTCGCCGACGAACCAGGCGTCGAGGATGCCGTTGGCCGGCGTGCCGATGCCGAGGAAGTCGGGGCGGTTGTAGAGCAACGACGTGCCGCCGCCGGGGCCGCGTAGGCTGAGGAAGTCCACGTCGAAGTCCCAGTCGACGCCGTCGGGCGGCCGCCGCCAGCCGAAGACCTGGAAGGCGTCCCAGCTCGTGAGCACCTGCGTGCCGAAGATCTGATCGTTCTTCAGCTGCAGGTTGTTGATGTAGAAGGTCGGCTTCTTGGCATTGGTCGAGAGCACCGGCCACCAGAGCACCGGCACGCCGCCGAGGTTGACGGTGTTGCCCCGGCTGGTGATGTATTGCTGGTGCTCGATGGCGGGCTCGCCGGTGGCCGGGTCGATCATCGGCTGGCCGAAGGGTCCGGGCAGCGGCACCTGCTCGTCGGTGAACTCGAGCTCCCGCGAGCGGAACTCCCAGGTGGGCACGCCGAGGCGGCTCGACGTGAGTCCGGTCTGCTGCGCGACGAACCGGCTGCGATCGACCTGCCGGATCACGTCGGCCCGCAGCCGCACGAGGCCCGAGTAGTTGTCGACGGGCGTCAGCATCGTCGCGCCCGTGATGACACCGCTCGACCGCGGCACGTCGTAGAACATGCTCACGGCCTCGACCACCCGCTGCCCCTGCCGGAAGACGACGTTGCCCTCCATGTAGAGCTCGAGCGGCGTGTCGGCCGATTGCGCCGCATTGCCTTCGAGGTCGGGCTGCCCCTGGCCGCGGGTCCAGATCACGAGCCTGTCGGCCGAGATGTCGAGCGGACCCGCCGGATCGACGCCGTCGATGACGAGGTTCACACCGGAGGTGATCACGGCCACCCATTCGCCGCCGGCCGGGCTCGGGAACCAGCGCACGTTGAGCGGCACGCTCGATCGCGGAAACGCCCGCAGCCGCCTGGCCGACACCGCGACTGGCACCTGCGGCGGCGGCGCCGCGCCGAACTCGCTGAACTGTGTACGCTGAATCGGGGTCTGCTCGACCGGGCTTTCCACGTCGGCTTCGGCATCGGCTGCGACCGCCTCGGCGGGAGCGTCGTAGATCGCCGGTGTGCCGGTCGCGGGAACGATGCTCATGAATTCGAGAGCCGGATCGCGGAGCGTCCAGAAGCGGCCGGTCCAGCGATTGCCGCGGACCGTCGATGCGGGCGTGTCGGCGGCCTGGCCCGCGGCGCGCACCTCCACGTTGCCTGCCATCCGCACGAGCATGCTCCGCGGACGCGGGCCGGCGGCCTCTTCGCCATCGGCTTCCGGATCGAGCTGGCCGCCATCCTGTTCGATCCACACGACGGCCTCGTGGGCCGAGGCCTCGACCGCACCCTGCGTGATCCGCACGCCGCCCGTCAGGTGCCACACGTCGTAGGAGCCCTCCGTCCACCGCGATGCCTGCGCCGCGCGCACCGCAAGGGCCTCGGTCGGATCCACCGCCGGCACCTCGATGCGCCCCGCCTCGGCGATCGCCGCTGCGAGCCCGCGCGCCGGCAGCGCCGCCAGCGCCCCGGCCGATGCCTGATCGCCGATGGGTGGCTTCGTCTGCGCGACCGCCACGGGGCCGCCGACGACCGCTGCGAGTCCGATCAGGATCGCAAGCGCGGCGCGCGCAATTCCCCGCGTCGATGGACGGAGAGCCCATCGCCAGGAAGGCGCGGAAATCGTGCTCGGGGTTCGCGCGGGCAAGGTGAAGTTGATGCTTGAAAAACCGATGTTTGCGGGCCGGTGGACAACAGCGCGGGACTATAGGAGCGGCTGTTTTCACGGGTCAAGGCATCGCGGCGAGCCCACGGCGGCCGCAAATCGCGTGCGGCCACGGGTTTAGCGCCGGTTTCCCGACCCACCCTCCAGGGAGCCGTTTTGCTTCAATCCCGGTAAGATGGCGGCTCCACGCTCTCGCCCCATCCCGCCCCGCTCCTCCAGTCAACGAAAGGCTCCGCATGCGCCCCGTCTGCGACCGGGTCGCGAACTGGTTGATTTCACACCGCAACCTGCTCGCCCTGGTGGCCGTGGTGCTGGCGATCGTGTCGGTGGAGCGGTCGCGTCAGCTCGAATTCGCACGGTCGATCGACACGATGTTCGACCGCTCCGACCCGGCGCTCGTGCCCTATCGCCGGCTCGGGCGGGCCTTCGGTTCGAGCGAGGTGGTGCTCGCCGCCTACGACGCGCCCGATCTGTTCACGCCCGCCGGCATCGAACGGCTCGAGCGACTCACCGACGAGCTTGCCACCGTGCCCGGAGTGGCGTCGGCGACGAGCCTCGCCTCGACGCCGCTGGGCAGCCGCATCATCGAGCTCGACGAAAGCCCAACGGCACGCAAGCTCGTGAAGCTCATGGAGGGCTACACGATCGGCGCCGACCACCGCACCGCCGCGATCGCCTGCGTGCTTGCCGCGCCGGAGCCCGCATCGACCGCCGGCTCGCAGCGGGCGGCCGCGCGGATACTGGCGGTCTCACGCGCCGCGGCGATCGACCGGATCCGCGCGGTCATGGCCCCGCTGCCCGGCGGCACCGTGGCGGGTGAGCCCGTCATGCTCCGCGATGGCTTCGCGATGCTCGAGCGCGATGGCAACCTGCTCGGCACCGCCGCGGGGCTCTTGGCCGGCGCGGTGCTGCTCGTGTCGTTTCGCAGCCTGCGCTGGCTCATCGTGCCGTTGGCCGTCGTGCTGCTCGCTCTCTGGAGCACGCGCGGTGTGCTCGCCATCATCGGTCTCAAGCTGACGATGGTCTCGACGATGCTCTCGGCGATGGTCACCGTGGTGGCGATCGCCACGGTCGTGCATGTGATCGTCGAATTCAGGCGCCAGCGGGATCTCGGACTGCCGCCGGCCGCCGCGCTCGAGCGGGCCATCGGCCTGCTCTTCTGGCCCGTGGTGGGCGCGATCGTCACCGACATCATCGGCTTCGGCTCGCTCATCTTCAGCCAGGTGGGACCGGTGCACGATTTTGGGATCATGACGGCCGTCGGCGCGCTGATGGTGCTCGTCGCCGCCGCGCTGGCCGTGCCCTTTCTCGCCCTCACCGGCCGATTCGACGCCGACCCCAAGCGGGCCTGGGGCGAGGCCGCGCTCGATCTCGGCCTCGATAGACTCGTCAAGCGGATCGTGCGGCAGCCGGGGCGGATCCTCGGCCTCTCGGCGTCGCTCACCGCCTTGGCCGTGGCCGGCATGGCCTGGCTCGAGGTCGAGACCGATTTCACCCGCAACTTCCGCCGCTCGAGCGCGATCGTGCAGTCTTACAACATGGTCGAGTCGCGGCTCGGCGGCGCCGGCGTCTGGGACGTGCTCGTGCCAGCGGGCGACACGATCGACGGAGCGGCGCTCTCCCGCCTCGCCCGGCTCGAGCACCGGCTGCGCGACGAGGTCACGGCCACGGGGCCCGATGGCCGGCCAACGCCGGCGCTCACGAAGGTGATGAGTGTCGCCGACGTGCTCACCGCGATCTCGCCGATCGCGCTCGAGCGGCTCGAACGCACGCGGCTCGGCAACTGGCTGGTCACGGGAGCGATCCAACTCCTCGAGGACCAACTGCCGCAGCTGGGCCGCACGCTCATCGGCCGCGATCCCGAGGACGGCTCCACCTGGCTGCGGATCATGCTCCGCGCCCGCGAGCGGCAGCCGGCTCCTGCCAAGCGGGCGATCATCGACACCGTGCGGCGGATCGTGGCGGAGGAATGTCCCGCCTCGGCCGGCGCGACGGGGGGCGAGGTGACGGGCTTCTTCGTGCTCTTGGCACAGCTCATCGATCGGATGCTCGCCGACCAATGGTTCACGTTCCTGCTCGCGGCCGCCGGGATCTTCGCGCTCTTGGCGATCGCCTTTCGGAGCGTCGTGATCGCGGCGGTGGCGCTCGTGCCCAACGCCCTGCCGATCTTCGTGGTGCTCGGCCTCCTCGGCTGGGCGGGAGCGCGGATGAACATGGGCACGGCGATGATCGCGGCCGTCTCGATGGGGCTCTCCGTCGACAGCTCCATCCATTACATCGCCGCCTTCCGTCGCCGCCTCACCGACGGCCATGCCGTCGAGGCCGCCCTCGAGACGGCCCATCAGACGGCCGGCCGGGCGATGGTGTTCTCGACGCTGGCGCTGGTGGTGGGATTCCTCGCGCTCACGACCAGCGGCTTCATTCCCACGGTCTCGTTCGGAGCCCTCTCCTGCCTCACGCTCGTCGGAGGGCTCGTCGGCAACCTCGTCATCCTGCCGGTGCTCCTCACGCTCGTCACCCGCCCCGGCGGCCAGGGCTTTGTCGAAGACGAAAAACCGCTACAACTCGCCCCCGGGCCGTGATGCACCAGCACCACGCCCCCTTCCCCGCCCCGTTCGAGGAACCCTGCATGACCACCGAATTTTCGCCCGTCCGTGGCGTCCGCGACATCGTCGCCGAACCGTCCGCCCGCCCCGAATCGATCGCCGCCGACGCCGTCGTCGTGTTTCTCACCGAGGGAGGTGTCGGCACGGGAGCGATCGCCGATCTCGATCGTGCGGTCGGGGGCGTGATCGCGCGGCTCGTCGGCGCGGGCGAGATCACCGGCAAGCGGTATGAATGCGTGCCGATCCTCGCGCCGGCCGGCCTGCAGGCGGGGCAGATCGTCGTCGTCGGCCTCGGCAAGCGCGAGGAGGTCGATGCCGGCACCCTCTACAAGTCGGCCGCGACGGCCGCGCGGCAGCTCTCCGGCCGCCCCCGCTCCGCCGTGGCCTTCGTGGCCGACGGCTTCTGGACGACGAGGCAGATCGAGCAGGCCGTTGCCGGCGCCGCGATGGGCATGGTCGGGCAGGATCTCTACCGCAGCGACAAGAAGCGAACCCGCTTCGGCAAGACCATCTGGCTGGGCGCACCCGTCGAGGCGGTCGAGCGTGGTGCCATCGTCGCCGACGGCGTGAACCTCGCCCGCCGACTCGTCAACATGCCACCGGACGACCTCTACCCGCAGACCTTCGCGGAAGAGGCGGCCGCCGTGGCCGGTCGCACCGGCATGGAGATCGACATCTGGGACGAGGTGCATCTCGCCCGCGAACGGTGCAACGCCATGCTCGCCGTCGGCCGGGGCAGCACGCGGCCGCCGCGGCTCGTCATCCTCCGCTACCGTGGCCCGGGGGGCAGCGATGCCGCCCCCGATCTCGCGCTCGTGGGCAAGGGCGTCACGTTCGACTCCGGCGGCCTCTCGCTCAAACCCTCCGATTCGATGCTCACGATGAAGTGCGACATGGCCGGCGGCGCGGCGATGCTGGCCGCCGCCGCCACGATCGCGGCCCTGAAGCTCCCGGTGAATCTCGTCGCCGCCGTCGGCCTCGTGGAAAACATGACCGGGCCGGCCGCCTACAAGCTCGGCGACGTGATCACGGCCCGCAGCGGCACGACGATCGAGGTGCACAACACCGACGCCGAGGGCCGCGTCGTGCTGGCCGACGTGCTCGACGTGGTGCGCGGCCTGAAGCCGCGCCGCATCGTCGATGCCGCCACCCTCACCGGCGCCTGCATGGTGGCCCTCGGCTACGACGTGGCCGGCCTCTTCTCCAACGACCAGGCCTGGTGCGACGCCGTCGCGGCCGCCGCCCGCTCGGTCGGCGAACCCGTCTGGCAACTGCCGATGTATCCCGACTACGACGACCAGATCAAGAGCGAGGTCGCCGACATCAAGAACGTTGGCGAGGGCCGCTGGGGCGGCGCCATCACGGCCGCCAAGTTCCTCGAGCGGTTCGTGGGGGGCATCCCCTGGACCCACATCGACATCGCGGGCCCATCGTTTGCGGAGAAGCCGCGTCCGTGGATCGACGGCGGCGGCACGGGGTGCATGGTGCGCGCGATGGTGGAACTCGCCCGCGGCCAGTAGGACAGGCCTCCGTGCCTGTCATGGCCCAACTCGCCCACCCCGGCTTCGGGGATGCTCACGCCCCGTCGCCGGACGTTCGCTGCGGACATCCTGTCCTTCGCTCACTCGATGCTGACTGCGCTTCGGCATCCATGCCTCCGCTGGTCAGCAACGCCGGCTCCCGGGGCATGAGCATCCCCTCGCCTGCCAGACTTCAACGCTGTGTTGAGAGCACCGACGCGATCCGCTCCTTCGTCACCGGCTCGATCACGCCGCGTTCGGTGACGATCGCGCGGATGAGGCGGGCGGGGGTGACATCGAACGCGGGATTGAAGGCCTTCGCCCCCTCCGGGGCCGCCGTCGCGCCGAGCGGGCGGAGCACCTCCGACGCCGACCGCTCCTCGATCGGGATTTCGTCGCCGCTGGAAAGCGAGAGGTCAAACGTGCTCGACGGCGCGGCCACGTAGAACGGCACGCCGTGCGCCGCGGCCAGCAGGGCAAGCGCGTAGGTGCCGATCTTGTTGGCGGTGTCGCCGTTGGCCGTGATGCGGTCGGCGCCGACGATGCAGGCGGCGATGCGGCCGGTCTTCAGCAGGTGGCCGGCCGCGGCGTCGACGAGCACCGTCACCGGGATGCCGCGCTGCACGAGCTCCCAGGCCGTCAGCCGCGCACCCTGGAAGAGCGGGCGGGTTTCGTCGGCGAACACCTCGAACCGCCGCCCCTGCTCCCAGGCCGTGGTGATCACGGCCAGCGCCGTGCCGTCGCCGCCGGTCGCGAGCGCCCCGGTGTTGCAGTGGGTCAGGATGTCGCCCGCGGGGAGGATCGCCGCGCCGTGCCTGCCGATCGCGGTGCAGAGCTCGCGGTCTTCATCGTGGATCGCCCGGGCCTCGGCGAGCAGCGTCGCACCGAGTTCCGCGGCTGAAGTCCCGTTCGTGAGCGGCTCGAGCCTTCGCATCACCCGCTCGACGGCCCAGCGGAGGTTCACCGCCGTCGGCCGCGCGCAGGCAAGTTCCTCGGCCCGCGCGAGAACATGGGCCCGCGACGCATCAGCAGCGAGGCCGGCGCGCATTGCCTCGCCCGCCGCCACGACGAGGCCGTAGGCCCCCGCGATGCCGATCGCCGGCGCGCCGCGCACCCGCAGGCTCTTGACCGCCTCGACCACCGTGTCGACGTCCCGACAGGGGATCCACTCGAGCCGCCCAGGCAAAAGCGTCTGGTCGAGCAGTTCGAGGTGACCGGCATGGTCGCCGACCCAGCGGACGGCCGTGGGGATCGTCATGCAGTGACCTTCATGCCGAAGGCGTCTGCGACGGCCTGGTTGGTCAGCCGCCCCTCGAGCACGTTGACCGCCGACCTGATCGCTGCGCTTTCCCGGGCTGCGGCCTCGACGCCTCGCGCAGCGAGTTCAAGCACATAGGGCAGCGTGGCATTGCAGAGGGCATACGTGCTCGTACGGCCCACCGCGCCGGGCATGTTCGTCACACAATAGTGGACGACGTCGTCCACCACGTAGGTCGGCTCGGCGTGTGTCGTCGGCCGGCTCGTGGCCACGCAACCCCCTTGGTCGATCGCCACGTCGATGATCACGGCCCCCGGCTTCATGAGCCTGAGGTCTTCGCGAGTCACGAGATGCGGCGCGCGGGCGCCTGGAATGAGCACGCTGCCGATCACGAGATCGGCCCAGCCGAGCCGCTCCCGGATCGTGTGGCGGTCGGAATAGAGGCAGTCGATGTTCGGCGGCGTGACATCGTCGAGATAGCGAAGCCGCTCGAGATTCGTGTCGAGCAGGGCGATGTTCGCGCCGAAGCCCGCGGCCACCTTCGCCGCATTCGCGCCGACGCTGCCGGCCCCGAGCACGAGCACGTTGGCCGGCGCCACGCCCGGGACGCCGCCGAGCAGGATGCCGCGGCCCATCTGCGGCCTCTCGAGATACTTCGCCCCCTCCTGGATGCTCATCCGACCGGCCACTTCGCTCATCGGGATCAAGAGCGGCAGCCGACCGCGGTCGTCGCGGAGCGTTTCGTAGGCGACGGCCGTCGCGCCCGTTGCCAGAAAACCCTCCGTGAGCGGTCGGCTGGCGGCGAAGTGAAAATAGGTGAAGAGCGACTGCTTCGGCCGGATAAGCGGCAGCTCCGCGGGCTGCGGCTCCTTCACCTTCACGATCAGATCGGCCGCGCCGAAAACCTCCTCCGCCGAATCGACGAGCGTCCCTCCGCAGGCGGCATAGGCCTCGTCGGGCAGGCCCGAGCCGCTGCCGGCCGTGCGTTGCACGAGCACGCGGTGCCCCGCGCCGACGAGTTCCTCGACGCCCACCGGCAGCATCGAGACGCGATATTCGTCGCGTTTTGTTTCTTTCGGGACGCCGACGATCATCAGGCCGATTCCGGCTTCATCTCGGGCAGCTTGAAGGTCGCCGGCGTCGGCAGCGGGTAGTTGCCGTCCTTGTCCGGTTGCACGGGGGCCGCCGTCTCCCAGGTGAGGTTCTCGGGCATCGTACGGTAGGGAAGCTTGATCGCGTCAGCATAGCTCCACTGCTTGCCGGAGTAGGTGGCCAGCCGCCCGAGCGCGGCCGCAAAGCTCGCCGCCACCCCGTAGTAGGCATTGTTCAGTGGCTTGTCGTTGCGGATCGCATCGTGAAGCTCGTCGTGCTCGACCTGGTAGGGATTGGGGTTCGGGCCCTCGAATTTCCAGAGCGTCTTGCCGGCGTGGTCGGTGATGTGGCCGATCTTCACGTAGCCCTTCGTGCCCTGAAATTCCTCGTCCACACGGTTGTCGCCGCCCGGAAACTGCTTGCACTGGCTGGCGATCCGCACGCCCCCCGGATACGCGAAGTTGACGGAGTGGTGGTCGTAGATCTCGCTCGGCTGCCCGGGCACCCGGTTCTGCTTGCCGCCCACGCCATAGGCGGCCTCCGGCACCTTGTCGAGGATCCAGTTGGCGACGTCGATATTGTGGACGTGCTGCTCGCAGATGTGGTCGCCGCAGAGCCAGTTGAAGTGATACCAGTTGTGAACCTGGAACTGGGTCTCGGTCATGTCGGGCTTCCGCGGGCGATACCAGATACTGCCACCATTCCAATACACCTGTCCGCCGATGATGTCGCCGGCGAGGCCTTCGCGAACGCGGGCGACCGTCTCACGGTAGCGATTCTCATAACGTCGCTGCAGCCCCACCACCACCTTGAGCTTCTTCTCGTCGGCCAACTTCGCCGCTTCGAGGCACAGTTGCGCCCCGAAGCTGTCGACACACACTGGCTTCTCCATGAAGACGTGCTTGCCGGCCTTGATCGCCTCTTGGAAGTGAAACGGCCGGAAGCCGGGAGGCGTGGCCAGGATCACCATGTCGCAGTGATCGAGCACCTGCCGGTAGCCGTCGAGGCCCTTGAACTGCCGTTCCTCGGGCACGTCGACCTTCCCCTCCATGCTTTCGACGGCCTTGAGCGCGCCTTTGAGTCTGTCTTCAAAGACGTCCGCGATCGCCGTCACCTTCACGTTGGAGCCGGGCACCGAGAGGGCCTGCTGCAGGGCGCCGGTGCCGCGGCCGCCGGCCCCGATCAGTCCCACGCGGATGAGGTCGCTCGACGGCGTCTGGCCGTGGACGAGCGGCAGCGTGGCGGTGGCGCCTGCGATCGCCCCTGCGGCCTTGAGGGCATCGCGGCGCGAGAATTGGCAGGCACATTCCTGAGCGTGACGCATGCTGTTCACTCCGGATACGAAGGGACGGCGCTTCCAGGACGCCTTTGGACCCCCGAAGAATACCGTCACTCCGCCGGCCCTTCCACCGTGCGGCCCCTCACGAGCAGCTTGATCGGCACTTCCCGGAAGGGCGTGTGCTTCCGCAGCACACCCAGGAGGTAACGGCGGTAGGGATCCGACACGCTCTTGGGCGCGCTCGTGGAGAGCACGATCGTGGGCGGGGCCGTCTCCACCTGCGTGGCGTAGTAGATCCGGACGGGCCTGCCGCGGGTGTCGGCCGGCGGCTGGTTGGCCTCGATCGCGCCGCGGAGGATCGCGTTGAGCTTCGCCGTCGGCACCCGCGTGCGACTCTGGCGGAAGAGCCGCTGCGCCGTATCGACGACGGCCTTCACGTTGCGGCCGTTCTTCGCGGTCACGAATTCCACGGGCGCCCAGGGCATCGTGCGGAACGTGTCGCGGAGATACTGCACCCACTCCTGCTGCTTCACGTCGCCCGCATACAGATCCCACTTGTTGACGACGAGCACCACCGGCTTCGACTCCTCGGCCACCGTGTCGGCGAGCTGCTTGTCGACCTTGCCAATCGGCTCGGTGGCATCGAAGAAAAGCAGCACGACGTCGGCGCGGCGCACGCTCCGCTGCGCACGATGGGTGGAGTAGAAATCGATGTCGGTCTTGCGGCTCTTCGCCCGCCGCAAGCCCGGCGTGTCGATCGCCATAAACGGATGCCCGTCCACCTCGAACCGCACGTCCACGCTGTCGCGGGTGGTGCCCGCCACGGGGCTCGTGATCACCCGCTCCTCCTTGGCGAGCGCATTGACGAACGTGCTCTTGCCCACGTTCCGCCGGCCGACGATCGCGAGCTTCATCTCCGGCAGTTCTGCCCCCTCGGTCTCTTCCTCCGGCCAGGCATCGGGCAGATGCTCCACGATCGCCTCGACGAGTTCGTCGCGGTTGCGGTTTTGACGCACACTCACGACGAGCGGCTCGCCGAAGCCGAGCGAGTCGAATTCATGCGCATGGACGTCGAATTTCGGGTCGTCGGCCTTATTGGCGACGAGCAGCACGGTGGCACCGGTCTTGCGCACCCGCTCGGCCACGTCGCGATCGGCGGGCAACAGCCCGCTCCGCACCTCGACGACGAAGAGCACGAGCGCCGCCTCGGCCAGGCCCGATTCGATCTGCCGGTCGATCTGGCTCGTGAGCCCGTCGGGATCGTCGAAGCCCATGCCGCCGGTGTCGACGATTTCGCAGACGCGGCCGTCGAGCTCCACCCGCTGCACGAGCCGGTCGCGGGTGACGCCTGCAGTCGGATCCTCGATCGCGATCCGCTTGCCGACGACCCAGTTGAAGAGGCTCGACTTGCCGACATTCGGCCGGCCGACCACGACGACTTTCGGAATGATGTCACTCATGGTGCAGGCGCCTCTAGAGCACGGTTCCCAGTTCATCGACGAGCCGGCCGAATTGGGCCAGCGCCGTGGCCACGGGCTCCGGCTTCTCGAGATCGACGCCCGCCTCCCGCAACAGATCGAGCGGCCACTGCGAACAGCCCCCCTGGAGGAACCGCAGATAGGCCTCCAATTCCTTCGCGCCCCCCTCGGCCACCCGCTTCGCCAGCGTGATCGCCGCCGACAGGCCGGTGGCGTATTTGTAGACGTAGAAGGCATTGTAGAAGTGCGGAATCCGCAGGCATTCGAGCTCGAGCTGCTTGTCGATGACGAACGTCGGCCCGAAGTAGGCGTCGAGCAGCTCGCGGTAGATGCCGCGGATTCGCTCGAGCGTGAGCGGCTCGCCCGCCTCCACCGAGGCGTGCGACTTCCGCTCGAACTCGGCAAACATCGTCTGCCGCACGATCGTGGCCCGGATCGAGTCGATCTCGCGGACGAGGATCGCCGCCCGCTCCTTCGGCGATTGGGCCCGCGCGAGCAGCAGCCGCGCGAGCAACTGCTCGTTGAACGTGCTCGCCACCTCGGCCACGAAGATCGTGTAGCCCGAATACTGGTATGGCTGCGCCTCGGCGGAATACCGCGTGTGCATCGAGTGGCCCGCCTCGTGGGCCAACGTGAAGACGTGCTCGATCGCCTCCTCCTGGAAGTTCATCAGGATGTAGGGATCGGAGTCGTAGGTGCCGGAGCTGAAGGCGCCCGACTGCTTGCCCGCATTCGGATAGCGGTCGCACCAACGGCCGGAGAGCCCCTGCTCGAGCCGGCGGCAATACTCGGGGCCGAGCGGTGCGAGCGACTCGATCACGAGTTTCACCCCCTCGTCCCACGTGTGCCGCTGTTCGAGCTCGGGCACGAGCGGCACGTAGCAATCGTAGTGGTGGATCTCGTCGAGCCCCATGATCCGCTTCCGGAGGTCGTAGTAGCGGTGGACCACCGGCAGGTTGTCGCGGACGGCCGCAATGAGCTGGTCGTAGACGGCCAGCGGCACGTTGTCGCCGAAGAGCGCCGCCTCGACGGCGCTGGGGTAGTGGCGGACCTTCGCCGCATAGACATCCCGCTCGACGGAGCCGGCGAGCGTGGCGGCGAGCGTGTTGGCGTGGGCCTCGTATTGGTCGTAGTACTGGTGAAACGCCGCCTGGCGGACCGGCCGCGAGGTGTCGTGCAGGAGCGTGACGAACGTCGCATTCGAAAGCTCGACCCGCTCCCCCTTGCCCGTCGTCACGGCGCCAAACTTCATGTCGGCGTCGGTCAGCTGCCGGAACACCTTGCCCGCCGTGCCCGCGAACGTGCCCTGCATCGCGAGCAGCTTCTCCTCCCCTGCGGAGAGCACGTGCGGCCGGGTGCGCACGACCCGCTCGAGCATGAGCCGATAGTCGGCCATCACCGGCAGCTTCATCCAGGCCGCGAGCGTCTCCGGCGGAATCGCCATGATCTCGGGGCGGATGAAGCTCGCCTTCTCGCCGGCGAGCGTGGCCACGTGCTGAAACCGCCCCATCATTCGCTGCGCCTCGGCCGCCGCCTGATCCTCGCTCGCCCGCAGGTGGGCGTACGTGCCGATCCGGTCGCCTTCCCGATCGACTGCGATGTCATAGGCAAGACACTCCGCCAGCTTTTCAGGACTCGACGCGAGCGTCCCGGCAAACGCCGCGAAGCCGGGAATCCGCTCTTCCCACGCCGCGAGCGCCGCCTCCCACTCTTTATCCGACGAAAAGAGGCTCGACAGATCCCACGTATCCCCCACGGGCACATCGCGCCGCGCGGGAAGCTTTTTTTCGATAATGGTGTCGGTCATGATGTCATGCCCTCCTTTTGAGGCACCGGCTTCGGGCCACCCATGCCCCATCGCCGGACGCTCTCTGCGCCCATCCTGGGCTTCGCTCGCTCGTTGCTGACAAGCGAAGGCAGGATGCCGAGAGCGCAGTCAGCATCGAGTGAGCGAAGGGCATGGATGCCCGAAGCGAACGTCCGGAGAGCCGGGGTACAGGCAGCCCCGTGCCGGGTTGGGCGAGTGCGTTTTGGGAAAGTCACAGTCTCCACACGGCGCTCCCCCAGGCGAGGCCGCCGCCGAAGCCGCACACCACGACCGTGCTGCCCGGGCCGATGCGTCCGGCACGCCAGGCCTCGTCGAGCGCGAGCGGGATCGAGCCGCTCGACGTGTTGCCGTAGCGATCGAGATTCACCATGAATCGATCCTCCGGCACGCCCAGGGCCGACCGCGCCCCCTCGATGATCCGTGCATTCGCCTGGTGGAGCACGAAGAGATCGATCGCGTCGAGCGACAGGCCCGTCCGCTCGACCACCTGGCGGATGTTCTCCTCGGCGAGCCGGATCGCCCACTTGAAGACCGCGCGGCCGTCCATCCGCATGAAGTGCTCGCGCCGCTCGGCACCCGACGCGGTGATCGGCTGCCGGGAGCCGCTCATCGGGCAGGCAAGGAGCCCTGAGCCCCGGCCATCGGAACCGAGCGAGAAGGAGAGCAGCCCGCGCTCGGAGCCTGCGGCGCCGGGCTCGACGGGCGCGAGCAACACGGCGCCGGCGCCGTCGCCGAAGAGGGGCCAGGTCTTGATGTCGTCGGGATCGACCACGCGGGAGTTCGTGTCGGCGCCCACGACGAGCGCGAGCCGGCTCGAACCGGCGGCCAGGAACTGCGCGGCCGTCACCAGGGCGTAGGCGAATCCGGCGCAGGCCGCCGTCACGTCCATCGCCGGTGCGTCGAGGCCGAGCTTCTCCTGCACGATGCAGGCGGTCGACGGGATGCACATGTCGGGCGTGAACGTGCCGACGACGAGCAGGTCGATGTCGCCGGCGGCGGCGCCGGCCTGGTCGATCGCGGCCCGGCCGGCAGCCGCCGCCAGGTCGCTCGTGGCCATCTCGGGCGGGGCGTGCCGCCGTTCGCGGATGCCCGATCGCTCGACGATCCACTGGGGATCGCAGCCCAGCCGGGCGAGGTCGGCATTCGTGACGACCTGCGGCGGCGCATAGCTGCCGATGCCTGCCAATCGGAATCCCACGGCGCGACCGAATCGGGAAGTTCGCGGCGAGGTGAGAATCTCGGACATCGTGGGCAGCCGGGGAACCGGGGTGGGGAGCCCGTAAATCCTAACGGCCCCGCGCTGCCCGCGCAAAGCGGATGCGTTTGACGGGAGTAAAGACCGCCTTGTCCCGAAACAGCACTCCTGTGGACGAAGGCGAGCGGGTCGGCGGAAGCTCGACGAGCATTTGGACCGAGTCTTCGAGGGCCACCGCGAGGAGACTTCTGCCGCCCGTGAGCCGATGCGATGCCGTTGGAGCTGTTTCGGTGCGAAGCGGTCTACTTTTGCTCCGCTTCCTTCTTCTGCGCGATCCCGTCGCGGGTGAGGTGGATCTTGGCGTATTCCTTGTTCGAGACGACGTAGTACCAGTCGGCAAAGCGGCTGTTGAGTTCACGCACCCGCTTCTGGGCCGCCTTCACCTTGCCGTCATACTCGTCCTGCTTGCGCCGGTTTTCGCGCTCGACGCGCCGCTTCTCCTCGAGCGCGGCCTGCGCCTTGGCCTCCGCCTCGTCGGCCGCCTGCAGTTTTTCGGCGGCGTCGCCCTCCTTCTTGGCGTGGTCCTTGCCCTCGGCGTCTTTCTTCGCAGGCTCTTCCGGGGCGTCGGGCACCGGCTCGAGTTGCGGCTTCTCGAGCAGCCCCTCGTTGAACCGGGCCATCACGAGCAGGTAGCGGCCGGAGGTTTCACCGGCGTCGCCCGCGCCCTCTTTCGCATCGTCCTTCGCGTCGCCGGCCACCGTCGTTCCGGCGCCAAACCGCAAGACGTATTCGACGCCGTCCTTCATTCCCACGATCGTCTCGCCGTCGGTCGAGAGAATCTCTCCCGACTTCAACGGCAGGAAGCCGCGCTGCTGCATCGACGTGACGGCCTCGGGATCGCCGGTGAACTTCTCCTCCGCCTTGAGATCGGCGCTCAGGCCCGCGGGCTTCCGCGCCACGTCGATGATCTTCAAGTCACCGAGGGCGTTGCGGAGGTCGTTGAGCTTGGCGGAGGCGAGTTCCTCCCCGTCCGGGAGCTTTTCTTCGTTCGCCGTCTTGCCGTCGGCGAACGACTCGAGCTTCACGAGCGACCACTTCGCATCCTTGTCGTCGTAGGTCAGGTCGATCCGGCTCTTGCGGGTCTGCTCGACGCGGAAGCGGCCACCTGACTCCACCGCCCCGAGCGTGTAGTCGTCGAGCACGAGGCGACGGACGTCCCAGGGGGAGAGCTTGAGCAGGTCTTTCTCGATCCAGTCGTCGAACCGCGTCGTGAACTTCGAGGTGTCGATCTCGATCCGGTAGACGGGGTCCTGCCCTGCCTTGCGCACGAACCGCAGCCCGCGGCCCGGCGTCGCCGCCATGCCGGCAGCCGGACGCTTGTCTTCCTTGCCGATGACGAGCCGCGCGAGCTTGGTGCCGGCGGCATCGCGCACCTCCACCAGCTCACCGATGCCCGTCATGCCCGGCTTGATCTTCTCCGGATCGGGCTCGATCACGCCGTAGGTCTCGTGGTCGGCCGGCGACGTGCTCACCACGCCGAGCGCCTTCAGGTCGACGAGCTCGGTCGCGGCGGCCGCGAGGTGATCCTTGGCGTCGGCGGGATAATTCTGATGGGAGGGGAGCACCCAGACGCCGCCCGACTGCACCACCTTGAAGGGCGCGAGCGTCGCCAGCTCCTCGTCGTACTTCACGATCTCGAGGCTCGCCGCCTTCGACGCGTCGGAAAGTTCGGGAAACAGCACCCGCTGCTCGTCGGCCTCGACCTTCGCGCCCTTGAACCGCGGCTGCACCGCGGCCCCGAGCACGAGCATGCCCACGCCGCCGAGCAGAAAGAGCGCGGTCTTCCGCATCACCGGCGACATGCCACCAGCGTTTTCCTGCGATTCCATCTCGTCACTCCTTGGCTGGAAGATTCGTGCTGAACGGGCGGGCCGCGGCTACCGCAGCCGCGCCTTCGAGACGCCCTCGCGCTCCCTGGCGCGGCGGCGGAAATAGACGAAGAACGCGACCACGAGCGGCGGGATCGGGGGGAGGAGCACCGCCAGCCACTTCTGCCGGTCCTGCTCCTGCCGCACCTTCGCGCCGAGCTGCCGCTCGACCGCCTCCACCTCGGCGTCGCGCTTCCGCTTGAGCTGCTCGATCTTCGTGTCGAGCCGCCGCTGCGCGAGCCGCTGGCGGCTGGCGAGCTGCTGCACCGCCTGCATGGCGGCCTGCGGGTCGGCGTCACCGGCCGACTCGAGCTCGGCGATCTTCTTCTCGAACTCGCCGACCTCCTTCTGCATCGAGGCATTCGCCTCCCGCTCGGCCGCGTCGAATTCGGCGATGAACTTCTGCCGCTCGGCGTCGGCCTGCTCGCGGGCCGCCGCGACGGTGTCTTCGATCCGCTCGAGCGTGCGGTGCTTCGGCTTCCGCTTGCGGATGTCGAGGAAGCGGTCGTCGCCCGCGAGCGTGTCGAGCACGTTGAGCGCGAAGGTGACATTGTCGAAATCGAGGCCGAAGACCTCGTCGGGGCGATTCCGCAGGCCGAAGATCCGGCCGTCGAGCAGGTCGATGTCGGCGACGACGACCGCGCGGATCGGCGGCGCCGCGGCGGGCTGCTCCGCCTTCTCCCCCTCCTTGGCGTCGGCGGCCGGCGCGGAGCCCTTCCGTTCGATCGCCACGGCGAGCGTCATCGCCTGCCGGCCCGGCTTCTCGAAGACGCGAAGCTGCCGCATGTCGCCACGGTTGCCCATCACCTGCTCGACCTCGATCGTGCCCGACCGGGTGCCGGTCTGCGCCAACGGTGTGAAGGAAACGTCGGCCGATTCGTCCTTCACGACGGAGCCCGGGAAGGGGAAGAGGACCTCCTGCAATCCGGCGGTGATCGGCTGCCCCTGATTGAAGCCCGCGGCCTTCTCGCCGTCCGCCGCGCCCATGTCGGCGTCGATGAAGACGAATTCGCTCGGCAGCTCGAGCTTGGGATGCGGGTTGTAGTCCTGCCAGACGATGTAGGGCTCGACGCCCATCTGCCCCATCGCCGGCCGGCCGGCTGCCGCACCGAGCTTCACGCCGAGCGTCTGCCAGAGGAGGGTGATGTCGCCCTTCGGCTGGCCCTGCGGCTGAAACATCGCCATCGGGCCTTCGGGGCCGCGGCGCGGCTGCCCCGTGCCGGGCACGCCCTGCATCAGCACCGGCAGCGGATCCTCGAAGATCGCCACCGGCTGGCCCGCCTGCACGGCGGCCACGAAATTGGCCAGCTGCTCCGGGCCGAGCGCCGAAGGCTGCACGGCGAGCAGCACGTCGTACTTCTCCGTGATCGGGGCAGCGGGATCGACCTGCACCACGTCGTATTGCTTTTCGAGCTCGTCGACGAGCGGCTGCCTCGGCCGCTGCTGGCCGCTCATCATGTCGAAGCCGCCGAAGAGATCGGCGTCGGTCGTGAGCACGCCGAGCCGCCGCCGCTTCTGCTGGGCGGCCGTGCAGATCGAGCGGATGAGCTCGTATTCCACCGGCGTGCCCTTGTCGAAGAAGGGCACGACCACTTTCTCCAGGCCGCTGGTGAACGCGCAGCCCAGGAAGATCTCCTCGTCGCGGTAGGTGCCGCGCACCCGCGAGAGCACCGTCACCGGCTCGATGCCGAACTGCTGGCTCGCCAGCGCCGCCGCCTCCGTCTTCGGCTCCGTCGGAATCACCTCCACCTTGATCTTCCCTGCGCCGAGCCGCTGGAACTGCCGCAGCATGTTGAGCAGGTTGAGTCGCGTCTGCGCGTAGTCTTCGGGAACGGTCGGGCTCACATAGGCCTTGATGTCGATCGGGCGATCCGATTGAAGGCCGGAGAGCAGCCGCCGCGTGTCGGCGGAGAGCGAGCTGATCCGCCCCTCGGAGAGATCGGGCCGCACGTCCCAGGCCCGCAGGAAGAGCACGGCCCCGATGGCCGCGGCGGCCAGGCCGAGCGCCCGCGCGGCGTAGTGGAGCCCCAGGCTGCCGCCGTCGCGCCGCCCCGTCCACAGCCGGCGACCGATGAGCACCATCGCGATGTAGAGACAGACCGCGACGACGCCGACGAAGTAGGCAATCGACGACAGGCTCACCACCCCGCGGCCGAAATCGGAGAACTGCTCCGCGAGGCTCCAGCTGCGGACGGCCGCCGCGAGCTTTGGCCCCATGACGGCGCCGGCGCGGTCGGCCATCGCCAAGGGCGCGTTGAGCGCGAGGCCGAGAATGAAGGCCACCGTGAGATTGCTCGTGAGGAAGCTCGCCACCATGCCGATCGCCAGCATCGCCAGGCCGACGAACCAGTAGCCGAGGTAATTCGCGAGGAAGAGCCCGCCGTCCGGCGTGCCCCAGCGCAGCAGGATGACAAGATTGCAGACGCAGGAAAACAGCAACGCCACCGTGTAGATCCCGACCGTGGCGAGATACTTGCCGAACACCACCTCCCAGTCGCTCGCCGGGATCGTGAGCAGGAGTTCGTCGGTGCCCTGCCGGCGCTCGTCGGCCCAGACGCTCATCGTGATCGCCGGGATGAAGACGAGCAGGATGTAGGGCAGGTAGCGGTTGAGCTGGTCGAGGTTCGCGAGATTCGCGTTGAAGAACTCCGGCGGCCAGAACGCCGCCAGCGATCCCAACAGCACGAAGACGCAGATGAAGACGTAGCCGGTGGGATTGGAAAAGTAGGCGACGAAATTCCGCTTGAATACGGCGTCGAGAACGTGCCACTTCATGATTGTTCAGTCCCTTTATGAACCGTCGGCGTTGATGTGTATCGTGCGCGTGAATGCCTGAAGTCACCCGGATGGCTCGGGGCGGCAGAAGTCTCCTCGCGGTGGGCCGGGGCGGCCCAAGGCTCGTCGAGCTTCAGCCGACCCCTTCGCCGAGCGCTGCAACCGGCTTTGAAATCGCGGACATAAATACTGACTGGAATGTGGGGCTTAACTTTTTTGTTTGGGGCGGGAACCGCGGCTGCCACATGGAGCCGCGGAAATTCTGGCGGCGGGGGCTGGGGGCGGTCATGCCGAGCGGGTCAGTTCGTGGAACCGCTCGTCGAGGCCGCGGCCGTCGCGGCGGAGTTCGGCGGGTGTGCCGTCGAACCGCAGGCGGCCCTCCGCGATCAGGATCACGCGGTCGGCGAGCGCCTCCACCTCCTGGAGGATGTGCGTCGAGAGCAGGATCGTCTTCTGCTCGCCGAGCCGGCGGATCGTCTCGCGGACTTCGCGGATCTGGTTGGGGTCGAGGCCGCTGGTCGGCTCGTCGAGGATCAGCACGTCGGGCTCGTGGAGGAGCACCTGCGCCATGCCCACGCGCTGTCGGTAGCCCTTCGAGAGCTTGCCGATCGCCTTGCCGATCACACTGCCGAGCTCGCACTGGCGAACGACCGCGTCGATCCGCTCCTCGCGCCTCTGGCCCGTGAGGCCGCGGGCGTCGGCGAAGAACTCGAGCAGGCTGCGGGGAGTCATGTCGGGATAGAGCGGGCCGTTCTCCGGCAGGTAGCCCAGCCGCTCCGCGCCCTTGAGGCGATTGGTCGACATGTCGTAGCCGGCGATCCGCGCCGTGCCCGAGGTCGGCGCGAGATAGCCGGTGAGGATCTTCATCGTCGTGCTCTTGCCCGCGCCGTTGGGCCCGAGGAAGGCGACGACCTCGCCGCGGGGCACGCGAAACGAGATGTCCTCGATCGCGATGAAGGGACCGTAATACTTCGTGAGGCCGTCGGCCTCGATCATGGCTTCGCTGGAACTGTGCTTGGCGTCCGACATGGCTGCTCGCGGTGAACCTTCCGAGAAATCGAGACTGATCAATTCTTGACCACGGCCGCCTTTTCCGGCAATCCCTTCGTGGCCGGCGGCCTGGCGCCGGCCACCGGAGGGAGCGGCTCGAGCAGCGGTTCCGGCCGGCCGCGGAGCCAGCCGATGTGGCACCGCCAGGCCTCGCTCGGCTCGCGAAAATCCCCCCGCACGTGCACGCCGCGCGTCTCGCACCGCGTGATCGCCGCGCGGATCATCAGCCGGGCGACCTCGAGCATGTTTTGCAGCTGCCAGCCCTGCGGGTCGGCAAACTGCCGCGGCAGCACGTAGCGGCACCAGCCCTCGACGGTGTCGAGCGCCTCGGCGAGCGCGGCCCCCGACCGCTCCACGCCCACGTGCCGCCACATCAGGCTGCGAAGGGAGTTGCGGATGTCGCCCAGATCGAGCGCGTTATTGGCATCACCCGCCTTGGCGTTGGCGAGCGGCGGCACGCGAAATGCGCCCTCCTGCGGCGCGGCGAGCACTTCCTCGCTCGCCGCCTGCCCGGCACGGGCCCCGTAGACGAGCCCTTCGAGCAGGCTGTTGCTCGCGAGCCGATTGGCGCCGTGGAGGCCGCTCGAAGTGACCTCGCCGGCCGCGAAGAGTCCCGGCAGGCTCGTCCGCCCCTCGGCATCGACGGTCACGCCGCCGATCATGTAATGCGCACCGGGTCGCACGGGAATCCGGTCGCGGGCCAGATCGAGGCCAAACTTCGCGCAGATCTGCGCCATGCCGGGAAACCGCCGGTGCACCATCGCGGCGTCGAGGTGCGAGAGATCGAGGTAGACATTCGAGTGGTGCGACCGCTGCATCACGACGTTGATCGCCTGCGAGACGACGTCGCGCGGGGCGAGTTCCGCACGCGGATCAAAGTCTGGCATGAAGCGGCGGCCGTCGCGATCGACGAGATATGCGCCGGCCCCGCGCACGGCTTCCGTGATCAGGCTCCGTGCGCCGCCGGCGATGTAGAGCACCGTCGGGTGGAACTGCATGAACTCCATGTCGCGGACCGCCGCCCCGGCCCGCCAGGCGAGCGCCATCCCGTCGCCGCTGGCCCCCTCGGGATTCGTCGACTCCCGATAGAGCTGCCCCGCGCCGCCCGTCGCGAGGATCGTGCGCCGCGCCCAGACGAGCGTCTTGCCGTGGGCCTTGTTCCAGACGAGCGCGCCGCGGCAGGCGCCGTCGAACGTGACCAGATCGATCGTGAAGGTGTCGGGCCAGACCTCGAGGTTTTCGAGGCCGCGGGCCCGCTCGATCACGGCCCGCATCACCTCGCGGCCGGTGGCGTCGCCGAGCGCGTGCACGATGCGGTGGTGGCTGTGGCCTCCTTCGCGGCCGAGTTCGAGCGCGCCATCGCGCTCGTCGAACCGCGTGCCCCAGGCGATCAATTCCGCGATCCGCCCCGGCGCCTCGCGGATGACCGCATCGACGACATCCTGATGGCAGAGCCCGCCGCCGGCAGTGAGCGTGTCGCAGACGTGGTTGTCGAAGCGGTCTTCGGGATCGACCACTCCGGCGATGCCCCCCTGCGCCCACTGGCTCGACGACCCCTGCAGGTCGTCCTTCGTGACGACGGTGACCGAGAGCCGCGGATCGACCGCGAGCGCGGCCCGCAATCCGGCAAGCCCGCCGCCGAGGATCAACACGTCGGTGAAACAGTGCGGCACCCGCTTGGGGCCGAATGCAGCCAGATACCTCGGCCCATCGAACATCTGGCTCATTCTCCGGCTGTGCCCTGCGTGTAGGCCTTGAATTGCTCGCGGTACTCGCTCGGCGGACGGCTGCGGCGGCCCTCGGCCTGCCCGCCGCGCACGTCGCTCGGCACGTCGCGGCTCGATCGCACACCGTCGGGCCTGAGGCCGAGGCTGCGGACGGCGCGTTCGAATTCGCCGCGTTGCACGGGATCGTCGCTTTCGGCCATCCGCCGCATCTTCTCCCAGCGGTCGAGGAAGGCCCGCGCCTGCTCGCGGGTCCAGCCGAGCCGGTCGAGCACGTCGCTCTTGCCCGACTCGACGGCATCGCGCAGGTGCTCGATCGCGAGGTCGGCGGCGTTCTTGGCGTTGCGAAGATCCTCTTCGCCCCATTCGGTCTGCTTCGACGGCGCGGGGCCGTCGGCCTGCGGCTTGCCGGGCTCGTGCGGACCTTCGCCACCGGCCCAGCCTCCGCTCCCAGACGCGCCGGAGCCGGAGCCCGGCTTGCCGGATTGAGCCGGCGCCGAAGACTCGCCTTCCTTCGATCCCTGCTGGCCTTCCTGCTCGGCCTTCTCCGAGCGGCCCGCGTTGCCGGCCTGACCTTCGCCAGCCTGCTGGCCGCCCGATTGTTTGCCGCCCGGCTGCGGATCGCCCGTCTGTTCATTGCCACCCGGCTGTTTTCCTGCGGCCTCGCCCCCCTTCGGGTCGCCTGCGTTCTGCTCACCGCTCTTTCCATCACCACGCTGTTCGCCGTTGCCCGGCTCCTTGCCAGCTGCCTGTTCACCGCCTGGCTGCTCACCCTGCTGCTTGCCTCCCTGCCTCTCACCGTCACCGCCGCCCTGCTGGCTTTGGCCCTCCTGCCCAGCGTTCTGCTTTTCGCCGGCGCCGTTCTTCTCTCCGGCCGCTTGCTGCTCACCTGAGCCCGGCTGACCTGCCCCCTGCTCGCCTTCACCCTGCTCGCCTTCACCCTGCTCGCCTTCACCCTGCTCGCCTTCACCCTGCTCGCCTTCACCCTGCTGGCCGGATGCCGGCTGCTTGCCCTCGCCTTGCTGGCCAGCGCCTTCTTGACCCTGACCTTGCTTCCCCGCGCCGGGCTTGCCGGCGCCATCACCTGGCTTGCCGCCACCGGAGCAGGTCGGGCAGTTTCCGTTTTCACACGGCTTGCCGTCGGCCTTGTTGCACGGGGGCGCATCGTCGCTCTTTTTGTCGCCTTGTTGTTGTGCAGCTTGCTTGTCGCCAACCGGCTTCTTGTCGCCGCCCTCTCGTCGGCGGTGATCGAGGATCCGCTCCATCGCTTCGCCGTCGTTCGTGCCGTCTGACGCCACTGACGACTTCGGCTTTGGCTTGCCACCGGCCTGCGTGCCCCCCTGCTCCTTCCCAGCACCTGATTTGCCAGCTTGTTCCTTGCCGCCTTGCTCCTTGCCAGCCTGTTCCTTGCCAGATTGCTGCTTACCGGCCTGCTCTTTCGATCCCTGCTCCCTACCGCCCTGCTGCTGGCCGCCCTGCTGCTCACCGCCGGCCTTCTTGTCGCCAGCGTTGTCGGCACCTCCATCCTGAGATTTCTGGCTTCCGGACTGCTGGCCGCCTTGGCGTTGCCCCTGCGCCCCCACGCCCTGCCCTTGGTCGGCGCCCTGCCCATGATTGCCCCCGGCGCCCTGCTTGTCGCCGCGTTGGCTCTGCCCAGGGGTTTCCTGCTTGCCGCCTTGCTGGCCACCTTCCGCAGCGCCGCTCCTGCCCCCCTGCTGCTGCTTCGATTGCTGGCCGTTTTGATTCTGCTGCTGCTGTGTTTGTTGTCGCTGCTCTTCTTGTTGCGGCGACTCCTGTCCTTGCTGGCCCTGCTCTTCTCCCTCGCTCTGGCTCTCGCCCTCGCTCTCGCCGGCATCAGCCGGATCAACGCCGCCATCGCCGGATCGCTCGCCCTGATCGCCGGCCGACCGTGGCGCCGGTTCCTCCGGCGGCCGCGGCGGCGCGGAGGCGTCGATCTCGAGCGACTGCCAGCCGGTGTACGAAATGTTTGGCGTCTGCGGCCGCGTGTCGACGGCCACGGCGCGGTATTCGATCACGCTCCCCGGCCCCGCCCCGAGCCGCTCGGGCACGATTCGCGCGCTTCCGTTGAAGATGCCCGCCTTCTCCTCGGCAAGCAGCGTGATGCCCGGCTGGATCGCTGCGCCGCGCAGGCGTGTCTCGATGCCGACCCGCGCGAGCCCGAAATCGGGATCGAGCGCCCGCACGCGAATCGCCACCGGTGCATCGGGCGGCACCCGCGCCGGCGACTCCCGCGGCTCCTCGATCGACACTTCCGGGGCGAGATCGGGAATCACCTCGATGCGATGCTCCATCGGCTCGATCACCTCGGGCTCCCGCGCCGCCCCGGAGGCGGCCCGCGGCCGAAAGACGAGCCGATAGAAGGCATGCGCCGGCCCGGAACGCTCGGCATTCATCTGCAGCGGAAACGATTTCGTCACCCGCGCCAGGTCGTTCGCCTTCTTGTTGAACGGCAGGTCGTGGTCGCCGTCGCATTCAAAATCGATCCACGCGGCATCGAGCGGCTGGTTGCATTCGGCGACGATCGTCACCTGCGTTCCCTCGACGGCCCTGATGTCGCCCTGCCATTCGACGGTCTCCGCCTGCCTGCGGGTGTAGAGCGGATAGTCGTATCGCAGTTCGCGGACGAGCAGCGAGGGCGAATCGACGACCGCGATTGTGATCGGTTCGCTGCGGGCATCCCCAGCCGAGATCGTGATTTCCACCGGCTCGTCGAGGCCGCGGGCACTATCGGGAAGCGCGACGGCGAATCGCTTGAGCCGCGACGACTCGGCGGGAGCCCGCAGCCCCGCCACCGCCTCGCCACGATCCATCTTCGCCTGCCATGTAGCCGAGCCGCGTTCGATCGCTCCGTTGTCCGCAAGCGGGGTGACCGTCACGATCGGCTCCTCGTCGCGCCGCAGGCCGCGGATGTCGGCCGCGACGACGAGCTGCCTGCCGCGCACGAGCGTGGCCGCCCCCGACTCGACGACGAGCCGGCGACGATCGAGGCCGTCGCCGTTTCGATCATCGCGGCCCGGCTGTTCGCCGGGCATCCGCCACGTGAGCTCGAGGGGCTGAATCGCCACCCGCGATGGCGCGGCCCAGCTCGCCCACGGCGCGAGCAGCCGCGCCGCACTCGCGACGAAGCTCTTCGGTGCGAACAGTTCATAAAGGCATGCCGTCCCGACGATGGCGGCGAGCGCAAAGGCGAGCCGCAGGGCCGGCGTGCGGTCGATGACACCCTCGGCCGGCATGTCGGACAGCCGCTTCGCGGTTCTCCGCTCGAGCGACCGCACGACGAGCGCCGGGCTTGCCTCGGGATGCGCCTTCACGAGCACCGTGTTGACGAGATCGTTGTGCAGTTCGGGATGTTCGCGCTCGATGGCCCGCGCCGCATAGACGAGATTGACGCGATACCGCATGAGCGGCACGACCCAGCGCATGATCGCAGCCGCCAGCGCCACGAGCCCCGTCACGAGCCACGCCCAGCGGACAGGCCGCGACAGGCCGCCCGACACGATCCAGTGCTCCACCAGGATGCCCGTCGCCAACCAGACGAGCACGGCGACAGCCGCGGCGAGGAGGAACGTCGTCAGGGCCACGCCCTTGTAGTCGGCCCCCGCGGCGGCGAGCCGCTTCGCCAGGTAGCGATCCGACTTCGAGTCTGAATCGTCGCCGCCCCGCCAGCCGCCCACGGCGAGCGGATCGGAGGCGAAGGATTGGCCGCTGCCGGCAGTGCCATTGGTGACTGTCGCCATCGCGGTGCTCCACATTCCCGGCAGCGGACGGCTCCGGGCCGTCGACCGCCATAAGTATATCGGCCTTCTGCGCCCGCCGCCTTGCCGCGAAGCGCGTCCGGCGAAGCAGGGTTTTTGCGTAGTCTGCTATCGTCTCGCTGCTTCGCCATCCGCCCCCTGACCCCACGTGAAGAAAGCCATGTCGCTGCTGCCCGACGCCGACTCTTTCAAGCGGTTGGTGGATGGCACGGCGCGGGGGCCGGTGGCCGCGGCGGCCCGCGCCGGACTCGCGGCGATCGCCGCGCCCTACTCGCTGGCCGTCGCGGCCCGCAATGCGGCCTACCACGCCGGCTGGCTGGCGGTGGAAGCCGCGCCGCTGCCCGTGATTTCCGTCGGCAACCTGACGCTCGGCGGCACCGGCAAGACGCCGCTCGTGGCCTGGGTGGCCCGACACCTTGCCGCGGCCGGAGCGCCGCCGGCGATCGTGAGCCGCGGCTACGGCGCCAAGCCGGGCGAGACGAGCGACGAGGCGGCCGAACTCGCCATCCTGCTGCCCAACGTGCCGCACATCGCCAACCGCCGCCGCGCGGCGGGCGCCCGCGCGGCCGCAGCGCATGGCGTCCGCGCGATCGTGCTCGACGACGGCTTCCAGCACCGGCGGCTCGCCCGCGATCTCGACATCGTCGCCATCGACGCCACCGATCCCTTCGGCTGCGGCCACCTCTTCCCGCGCGGCCTGCTCCGCGAGCCGCTCGCAGGCCTCGCCCGCGCGCAGGTGGCAGTGCTCACGCGAGCCGACTCGATCGACGCCTCCCGCCGCCAGGAGATTCGACATTCCTTCGCGCGCGCATGCCGTGGCCGTCTGCCGGCCACCTGGGTGGAGGCGGCGCATCGGCCGCTGCGATTGCGTTCGGCGACCGGCGCGACCGAGCCGCTGGAAACACTCCGCGGCGCGCGTGTCGCGGCCTTCGCGGGGATTGGCAACCCGGCCGCGTTTCGCGGCGCGATCGAGTCGCTCGGGGCGACGCTCGTCGGTTTCCGCGCCTTTCCCGACCACCACGCCTATGACGCTCCCGATCGCGAGTCGCTCGGCGCGTGGGCCCGCGATCTGGCCGCCGACCGTATCGTCACCACGCTCAAGGATCTCGTGAAGGTGCGGACCGACGCGCTCGGAGGCCTTCCGCTCGGCGCCATCGAGATCGCCATCACGATCCTCTCCGGCGAGGCGGAGCTCGAGGCCGCGGTCGCCCCGGTGATCGCCCGCGCGAGGAGCGACCGTTGATGCCCGACCTTTCGCTCATCGTCAACACGTTCCAGAAGCCGCGGCACCTCGCGCTCGTGCTCGAATCGATCGCGCTGCAGGAGGCGCTTCGCGCGGAACGCGTCGAGGTGATCGTGAGCGACGACGGCTCGACCGACGAAACGGCCGCGATCGTCGAGGCTTTCTCGGCACGAGCAGCCTTTCCCGTGCGGTTCGTCTCGCAGCCGCACGACGGCTTTCGCCTCGCGGCCGTCCGCAACCGTGGTGTCCGGGCTGCCACCGGCGACTACCTCCTGTTTCTCGACGGCGATTGCATCCTGCCGCGGGATCATCTCGCGGCCTATCTCGACCGAAGACGGCCCGGCGTGGCCCACCTCGGCTCGTGCGCGCGACTTCCGGAGCATGTGAGCGCGACGCTCGTGCCGGGCGGCCTCGCGGCTGCGAACCTCGGCGCGATCGTGCCTCGCGATGAGCGGCGTTTGCTCGTGCGGCGCCATCGGAAGGCCTGGTGGTACACGCTGCTTCGGCATCCCACGAAGCCGCGGCTGGCCGGCAACAACTTCGGCGTCTGGCGACGCGACTTTGAAACGGTCAACGGATTCGACGAGCGGTTCGTGGGCTGGGGGCAGGAAGACGACGACTTCGGCCTGCGGCTGCGGGCCGCTGGCGTGAAACTCGAGTCGATCGTCAATCGCACCTTCTCGATGCACGTCTGGCACCCCGTCGACGGCTCGGCCACGCCGCGCTGGCGCGATGGGGTGAACGTCGGCTATTTCCTGCGCCGCGGGCGGCTCACCGCCTGCCGCGACGGGCTTGCTCGTCGACCGGCGAGCGCGATCCGCTGGGGGCTGCCGGACGACCTCGCCGCAACGGCGCTCGGCCGTGCAATCGACGGCCTTCTCCAAGACGCGCCGCGGGCCGGGCCTGGAGAGGCCTGCGAGATCGATGTCGTCGTGCGGCCCGGGCGATCGCGGTTTTCACGGCCGGCGGAATGCCGGCTGCTCGTGGTCGAAGGATCGACAACGGCCGAGGCCGCCCTCCGCCGCAAAGCCGACCGCATCGAGACGTTTGCCGCGGGCGATACCGCCGGGGTCGCAGCGCTCCTCGACGCCATTGGGTAGAGGGGGGCGAGCCAAAGGCAGTCTGCCCCGGCCCTGTTTGCGGCCTCCTCTGTGGTCGATATGATTCCTTCGAGCAGGGAAATTTCCCCAGGGAGCGGCTCGGAGAATCCCATGTCCAGCGGCATTCAGCCCGATGCGGGCAAGAAGAAGGCGCCAACGGCCCCCGCGGCCAAG
>Ga0209985_10000046_pt1 | contig 139902 bp, 126 predicted proteins | sample NOAtaG_FD_187305 | JGI IMG/M metagenome (GOLD analysis project Ga0209985, IMG submission 187305) | Freshwater lake microbial communities from Lake Erie, under a cyanobacterial bloom - NOAA_Erie_Diel6S_1000h metaG (SPAdes) (version 2) | ecosystem: Environmental > Aquatic > Freshwater > Lake ... | reverse complement strand
AAGGCGACTGCGGGCGGATGGAAGGGCTGTTCGGTGAGGCCTAACGTGTTTTGAACGTGATTGGCTTGTTGCGACTTATGGCAACAACGATCCACTGGTAGACATTTGTTGCCATAGGCCTCTATGCGGGTTCACCCGTGGACATCGGCACTATCTTGCCTATCAGGCATAGGTTCTTGGCGACGATTCGCGGCAGCAACCAGTACCGCTGCTTGGGTTGCCACTGGGCGCCGCATGCGATCAGCAACACGCGGGTTGCTTTGTCGGCTTGATTGATTCTGACCGCCACGAGGCTACGCGCTCTTGATGCAACGGGCGTCGACTCCACCAGCAGCTCGACGGTGGTGTGCCGCATGGTCCCCGTTTCATTCAGGCGGTGCCGGACGCAGACCAGCGAGTCGCCGTAACGGAGCGCAAAGCGCTTCGCACCGTTCTGCTGCGGCGTGAACTTCTTCGAAACGCGGAGTCCAGAGAAGTCACTCATGGCTGTGAAGGAACCGGGCTGGGAATGGGTGCTGCTGGGGTGCACGGTTTCAGTTTCCCTTCACCGCGGTTCAGTGGGTCATCGCTCTGCCGCCGGCAGGCATCGAGCTGCAGGGTGCTCAGACGGAGAGGAATGCAGCAAGGGTATGTCGCGGTTCAGCGATGTCAAGGCCTGGCGCTGTTGGCGGCATGGGTTCGGCCGGGAGGTCGAACCCACCGGGAATCAGGGCGAGGGGGTGAACCCGTTTGAATGGGCGCTTTCGGTGCGCGAAAGCTCCGACCGGTGATGCCGCACTCCCGAGTGGGCCGCACCGGTGGGTATCGTTGAATTCCGGCGAGCCCCGGCGTCCAGTGGCTCGAGCGCCAGCCGCTGAGACACGACCCGGTCATCGCGGAGGATCATCGGGCCGGGCCTGGCGATTCATCGAGCGGCCGTTCATCCGTCCCGGTATCCCGTCGTTTCGGGCTCCGTCGCCGCTGTTCTTGGCAGCCAGGCCGCTGTCGGCTGCTTTCTCGATCTTCCTGGACGGCTCAGCGCGCAGCGGTCTCCAGCCGGATCAGTTCACCCTCATTGCCGTCGGTCAGCACATACAGCCAACCGTCGGGGCCCTGGCGAACGTCGCGGATGCGATGACCCAGGGTGTCCAGGAGGCGCTGCTCGCCGGCGATGGTGTTGCCGTCGACGCTCAGACGGATCAGCGCCTGGCCACGCAAGGTCCCCATGAACAGGTTGCCCTTCCAGCCGGGGTAGCGGTCGCTGGTGAGGAAGACCATGCCACTGGGCGCCACCGAAGTCGGGACCCAATGGCGCAGCGGCATTTCGATGCCGTCCTTCGGGCCTTCGTCGCCGATGCGCGTGCCGGTGCCGTAGTTGCGTCCGTAGGTGATCGCGGGCCAGCCGTAGTTTCGTCCGGCGCGGGCGATGTTGACCTCGTCGCCCCCTTGCGGCCCATGTTCGCTGGCCCACAAGTCGCCGGTGGCAGGGTTCATCGCCATGCCCTGGATGTTGCGGTGACCGATGCTCCAGAGTTCGGGGCGTGCCCCTGCAGTCTTCAGGTACGGGTTGTCGGCGGGCGCCTTGCCATCGGCGTCGATGCGCACGATCTTGCCCATGTGGTTGTCGAGCGTCTGTGCGTCGGCCATGCGGCTGAAGCGGTCGCCCAGGCCGAGCCACAGCGTGCCGTCGCGTCCGAAGACGATGCGCGACCCGCAGTGGTGACGGCTCTCGACCTTGGGCTGCTGGCTGAACACAGTTCGGACGTCCTGCAGCGCATTGCCGACCAGCCGCGCCCGCGCCAGCGCCGTGCTGTTGCCCGCCTGACCCGCTGATGCGGGCTCGGCAAACGTGAACCAGATGCGCTGGTTGCTCGCGAACTGCGGGTCGAGCACGACGTCGAGCAGTCCGCACTGGCCGCCGGTGCTGATGGCCGGCAGGCCGGCAACAGGCTCACCCACCTTGCCGTCTGCGGCGACGATGCGCAGGCGGCCCGGCTTTTCGGTCACGAGCATGCGGCCATCGGGCAGGAAGGCCACCGCCCAGGGGTTGGACAGGCCCTTGGCCACCGTGACCGGCTTCAGAGACGGGCCGCTTTGCGCCTGGGCCGGCAGCGCAAAGGTGAATGCGAGGAGGGCGGACGCCGCGATGGCGCCCAGGGAGGGTGATGTGTTCATGGGCGAGATCATCCTACGGCTTCAACAACCATTTGCACGCGCTGGCGACCATTCCACTCGTCAACGTTCAGGCGGTAGGCCAGGCGCACGGTGTCGGCCAGCGGTTCGGCGTGGCCGAACCAGATCGCATCGCGCTTCTGGCCGGCGTGCTGGACCTCGAGCTTGAGGTGCTTGTCCCCGACCAGGCGCTGGCTCAGCACCCGTACTTCGTCGCAGAACACCGGCGCTTCGAAACCCTGGCCCCAGACCTGGGCGTCGAGCAGCTGTGCCGTCTGGACGTTGAACCAGTGCAGGGCCAGCGGGCCGTCGCAGCGCAGCGTGCGGGTCAGGGTCGCGGCGTCCAGCCACTCGGCCGCGACGCCACGCAATGCGTCACCAAAACGGGCCACGGCGTCGCCCTGCCCGGCGGCCTCGGCGAGCGTGCAGCCGGCGGCCATCGCGTGGCCTCCGAAGCGACGCAGCAGTTCGGGCTCGCGCTTGGCCACCAGGTCCAGCGCGTCGCGCAGGTGAAAGCCCGGGATCGACCGGCCCGACCCCTTCAGTTCGCCATTCGCGCCGCGCGCAAAGACAAAGGTCGGGCGGTGGAACCGGTCCTTCACGCGGCCGGCCACGATGCCGACGACGCCCTCGTGGAAAGCCTCGTCGAAGAGGACCAGAGCCGGCGGCGCGGCCTCGCCCGCGGGCAGCTGCGCCAGCACCGACTCGGCTTGCTCCTTCATGCCGGCCTCGACTTCGCGGCGCTCGCGGTTGATGGCGTCGAGCTGGCGCGCCAGCTCGGCGGCGCGGGTGGTGTCGTCGGTGAGCAGGCACTCGATGCCCAGCGTCATGTCCGACAGCCGACCGGCGGCGTTGATGCGCGGCCCGAGCGCAAAGCCCAGGTCGAACGCCGCGGCGCGCTCGGGCGCCCGGCCGGCGGCGTCGAACAGCGCGCGCACGCCCGGCTGCATGCGGCGGCCGCGCATGCGCTTCAAGCCCTGGGCCACGAGGCGACGGTTGTTGGCGTCGAGCTTCACGACGTCGGCCACCGTCCCGAGCGCGACCAGATCCAGCAGCGCGTCCAGCCGCGGCTGCGAGGCCGCGTCGAAGGCGCCCCGCCGGCGCAGCTCGGCGCGGGTCGCGAGCAGCACGTAGAACATCACGCCGACCCCGGCGATGGCCTTGCTCGCAAACGTGCAGCCGCCCTGGTTGGGGTTCACGATCACGTCGGCGGCCGGCAAGGCCAGGCCGGCGGCGGGCAGGTGGTGGTCAGTCACCAGCACCGACAGGCCGCGCGCCTTGGCGTGCGCGACACCGGCATGGCTGGCGATGCCGTTGTCGACCGTGACCAGCACTTCGGGCGCCGGCGATGCGCTGCGCTCGGCCTGCTCGAAAGCCAGATCGACGATCGCCGGCGTCAGGCCGTAGCCGTGGACCGCACGGTCGGGCACCACGTAGGCCAGTTGCTGCGGCTTGGCGCCAAGCAGCTTCAGGCCGCGCAACGCGACCGCGCAGGCGGTGGCACCGTCGCAGTCGTAGTCGGCCACGACCGTGAGGGTGCGGCCTTGGGCAATGGCGTCGGCCAGCAGCACCGCCGCCTGGGGTGCACCGAGCAGGCTGTCGGGTGGCAACAGGTGCTTGAGATCGTCGTCCAGGTCGGCACCGGTGCCGACGCCCCGGGCCGCGAGCAGGCGCGCGAGCAAAGGGTGCACGCCCTGCTGCTCCAGTGCAAACGCCAGGCGCGGCGGAACGTCGCGCAGCACGATGCGGGGGCCGGCGGGGTCGGGGCTCACAACGGCTCCAGGAAGGACCAGGGTTCGGGCGGCGCCAGACGTCGTTGCAGCCGGTCCCAGAGCCCGGGAGGTCGGGCCGGGGTCGCAAAGCGCCGCGCGCCCCGCTCGCCGCACAAGACCAGCGACAGCGCCTCGCCCCGCGCAACCGCGGCCGCCGCGTCGGCCAGCCCACTGGCGTCGAACTGCTCGAAGGCCTTGGCCCAGGCCGCCCAGTCGCCTGCCAGCGCGTCGCGACGCAAGGCAGTTTCCAGGCTCGGCGATGTCGCCAGCGAGGGCTGCGCAACACCGCAACCACTGAGCCAGAACGAGTTGACCGCCGGCAGACCGCGGGCCTGGCGCGATTCGGTCAGCGGGTGGCGGTACAGCAGCATCTGCATCTCGGCCTGAAGCCGATGCAGCCGCTTGAGCGCGGGCTGGTCGCGGGCAGCGCCGAGCCAGACGTCGACATTGCGCCCGATCACCCGGTCCAGGCTCGCCGTCGCGAGATCGGCCAGCGACTCGTGGGCCAGGTACCAGCGCAGCGGGGCACCCCACACGGAGACAAAGCCTTCGCTGACAAAGAGCGGCTTCACCGCCTCGAAGAGCGCCCGCGACTCGGCGGCGTCGAGCATCAGCGATTGCGGATCGACAAGCCCGACCTGCTCGGTGCCGACGTGCCACTGCACCGGCGTCAGCAGGCCCCAGGCCAGATCACTGGCAGTGCCGTCGATGCCACCGTCAATGCCATCGTCGGCCGCTTGCCAGGCGGCCATCGGCAGACGGCCGTCGCCTGCGCTCCAGCCCAGGGCCCGCGCCAATGCCCGCTCGTGCGGCGGGCTGAGCGAGGTCTCGGGCCCGACGTCAGCCGGTTCGGCCACCAGCACCCGCGACAGCAGGTGTCGCAGATTCGGCAAGCCACCGTCGCGCGGGCCTGCGCCGGGGGCCAGCAGGGACTGCAAGGCCACGCGTCCGGGGTCGGCCAAGGGCACCGCAAACGGAACGATCCATGGGGGCGGGGCAAGGGGAGTGGGCGGAAACAAGGGGCGGCAGTCGTGGCGCAACACAGGTCGAGGGCTGAGCGGGATTATCCCGGCCCGCCCCCCTTGGGGCCTTGGACCGGCGCCAGCCGGCCGGCGTGGCGCAGGCCGTTAGCATCCCTTCCCATGACCCGGCCCGACTGGCCGTTCGAGATGGCCATCGGCTGGCGCTACGTTCGCGCCGGGCGGGCGGGCCGCCGCAACGGATTCATCTCCTTCATTTCCACGATCTCGATGGTCGGCATTGCGCTCGGCGTGACGGCGCTGATCGTCGTGCTTTCGGTGATGAACGGCTTCCAGAAGGAGGTGCGCGACCGCATGCTCAGCATCGTCGCGCACGTCGAGGTCTACAGCAGCTCGGGTGACCCGCTGCCCGACTGGCAGGCGCTGGCGGCACGCGCCAAGGCCGCGGCGCCGGACCAGGTGCAGGGCGCGGCGCCCTTCGTGGCCACACAGTCGCTGATCGGCCGCGGCGACGCGATGCGCGGGGCCATCGTGCGCGGCATCGTGCCCGAGTTCGAAGGCCAGGTCACCGACCTGGCGCGCCAGAACCCCAAGCTCCTGGCCGATCTGAAGAGCGGCGAGTGGAACGTCGTGATGGGCGGCGAGCTGGCGCGGCTGCTCAACGCCCGCGTCGGCGACAAGGTCACGCTGGTCGCCCCGAACGGGCAGACGACACCCGCGGGCGTCGTGCCGCGACTGCGCCAGTTCACGCTCGTCGCGACCTTCGACGCCGGCCATTACGAATACGACAGCGGCCTCGTGCTCGTGCACCTGGACGACGCGGCGCGGCTGTACCAGACCGGCGGCGCCACCGCGATCCAGCTGCGGCTGGCCGATGTCCATGCGGCACGTCGCCTCGGCGAGAGCCTGCAGGCCGCACTCGGCTACGACGTGCTGGTGCGCGACTGGACGCGGACCAACCGGCACTGGTTCGACGCGGTGCAGATCGAGAAGCGGATGATCGGCATCATCCTGTCGCTGATCGTCGCGGTGGCCGCGTTCAACCTCGTCAGCACGCTGGTGATGACGGTGACCGACAAGCGTGCCGACATCGCCATCCTGCGCACGCTGGGCGCGAGTCCGCGTTCGATCATGGGCATCTTCATCGTCCAGGGCGCCACCTCGGGCGTCATCGGCACCGCGGCCGGTGTCCTGTTCGGGCTGCTGCTGGCGTTCAACGTCGACATCATCGTGCCGGCCATCGAACGCCTGCTCGGCCTGGCCTTCCTGCCCGGCAGCCTGTACCTCATCACCAAGATGCCCAGCCAGCCGCTGGCGAGCGACATCGTGCCGATCGCCGTTGTCTCGCTGGTGCTGGCCTTCCTGGCCACGCTGTACCCGAGCTGGCGCGCCAGCCGGACCAACCCGGCCGAGGCGCTGCGGTATGAGTGACAGCGACGTCGACGGCACGACGCGCGTTCTCGACGCTCGCCGCCTGCACAAGCGCTTTGTCGACGGCCACGGCGACAACGCGCTCGACGTCACCGTGCTCGCCGGCCTGAGCCTGGCGGTCGCGCGCGGCGAGACGCTGGCGGTCGTCGGCGCCTCGGGCTCGGGCAAGAGCACGCTGCTGCACCTGCTGGGCGGGCTCGACGCTCCCAGCGCCGGCAGCGTACGCCTGCTGGGCCGCAACTTCGCCGAGATGGACGCCGCCGAACAGGGCCGCTGGCGCAACCGCCACCTGGGCTTCGTCTACCAGTTCCACCACCTGCTGCCCGAGTTCAGCGCGCTGGACAACGTCGCGATGCCGCTGCGCATCCGCCGCCAGCCGCTGCGCGAGGCTCACGAGGCCGCGCGCGCGATGCTCGCGCGGGTCGGCCTCGCGTCGCGCGTGACCCACCACCCGGGAGAGCTGTCCGGCGGCGAGCGGCAGCGCGTGGCCGTGGCGCGCGCCCTGGTCGGCGAGCCGTCCTGCGTGCTGGCCGACGAGCCCACCGGCAACCTGGACCGCACCAGCGCCGGCATCGTGTTCGACCTGATGCTGCACCTGGCACGCGAGCGCGGCACGGCCTTTGTCGTCGTCACCCACGACCCGGCGCTGGCGGCGCGCTGCGACCGCATCCTGAACCTGGACCACGCGGCCAAACCGCCAAACTGAAGGGCACCGCTTGACCCTGCCCCCGCTGCACGCCCTGAGCAATGCCGACCTGCATTGCCACAGCACGGCCAGCGACGGCACGCTGGCACCGGCGGCCCTGGCCGAGCGTGCCGCCGCCGCCGGCGTCGAACTCTGGGCGCTGACCGACCACGACGAACTGGCCGGCCTGGCCGCCGCACGCGAAGCCGCGCTGGACCTGGGCATGGCCTGGCTGGCCGGGGTCGAGATCTCGGTCAGCTTTGCCGGCGAAACCGTGCACATGCTGGGCCTGGGCGTGGACCCCCGCGACGACGCCCTGGCCGCAGGCCTGGCCGGCGTGCGCAGCGGGCGGCTCGAGCGGGCTCGGCAGATGGCCGCGGGGCTGGCGGCGGCGGGCCATCCCGGGGCCTTCGAGGGTGCGATGGCCTACGTCGGCAACCCGGACCTGATCTCGCGCACGCACTTTGCGCGCTGGCTGATCGAACGCGGCGTCTGCGACTCGATGCACGACGTGTTCCGACGCTTCCTGACCGAGGGCAAGCCTGGCTACGTGGTGCACCGCTGGGCAGGCCTGGGCGAGGCGGTGCGCTGGGTCACCGGCGCCGGCGGGCAGGCGGTGATCGCCCACCCTGCACGCTACAAGTTCGGACCGACCGCCGAGTACGCGCTGTTCAGCGAATTCCAGACCCATGGCGGGCGGGGCGTCGAGGTCGTCTGCGGCAGCCACAGCCATGCCGAACAGGTGCGCTACGCCGACACCGCGATCGAGTTCGGCCTGCTCGCCTCACGCGGGAGCGACTTCCACGACCCCGAGGAGAGCCGCACCGCGTTTGGCGCCCTGCCCGACCTGCCCGGCAAGCTGAGCCCGGTGTGGCTGGCGCTGGCAGAGCGGGTCGAGCAGGCGTGAATCCGACGGAAAGAACCCATGAGTGCACCTGACCACGCCCGACGGCTGGCCTACACGACGCTGCTGGTGCCCGACTACGACGAGGCCATTGCCCACTACCGGGAGGCGCTGGGCTTCGAGGTTGTCGAAGACACCCGCCTCACCCCGAGCAAGCGTTGGGTCGTGATCCGCCAGCCCCAGGGCGGCAACGCGCTGCTGCTGGCCCAACCCGGCAATGAGGAACAGCGTGCGCTGATCGGCCGACAGGCCGGCGGCCGGGTGTGGCTGTTCCTGCACACGGCGGATCTGGACGCCGACCTCGCCCATCTGGCCCGGCAAACCGGCATCCGCTTGACCGAGACCCCCCGGCAAGAGGCCTATGGCCGGGTCGTCGTCTTCGAAGACCGCTACGGCAACCGCTGGGACCTGATCGAACCCGAAGCCGGTCTCGCGCCATGAAGACCGGGCCTGATGCGCAGGCGGCGCGCAGCGTCCTGGCGGGCGCCAGCGGTCTGGTCGGCCGTGAGATCGTCACCGCCTGGGCGGCGGAGGCCGAGGCGACCCTCGGTGCGCTGCATCTGCTTCTGCGGCGGCCCGATGCGGCCCTGCAAGCGCGCGCCGCCAGCGCCAGCACCGGGGTGGACTTTGCGAACCTGGCCACGCTGCCGGCCAGCGGCACGGCGCTGTGCGCCCTGGGCACGACGATCGCCTTGGCCGGGTCGCAGGCGGCGTTCCGCGCCGTCGATCACGACGCGGTCCTGGCATTCGCCCGCGCGGCGCAGCGGGCCGGCGCACGTCGCTTCGGCCTGGTCTCGGCGCTTGGCGCCAGCCCGCGCTCGGGCAACTTCTACAGCCGCACCAAGGGCGATACCGAAGCGGCGCTGCAAACGATGGGGTTCGAGCGCCTGGTGATCGCCCGGCCGGCGCTGCTGGCCGGCAACCGCAGCGCATTGGCGCAGGCGCCCCGGCCGGGCGAGCGGCTGGCACTGGCCGTGCTGGGCCCGCTGAACGGCCTGATCCCGCTGGCCTGGCGGGCCATCGAGGCGGCCACCGTCGCCCGAGCCTTGCTGCGGGCCTTGGCCGCGCCGGGACCGACGGTGCAGGTGCTGGATTCGGCGGCCTTGCAGCGGCTGGGCCGTCATTGAAGTCGACAAGTTCGTCAACCGGCGCCGAAATCGGTGCTCGGCTGGTGTAAGGTCGCAACGATATGTCCCGACACGTCGCCTTCCTGCGCGCCATCAACGTCACTGGCCGCTACATCGCCATGGACGACCTGATCGCCCATTTCAAGGACATGGGCCACATGACGGCCTGGTCCTACCTCAACAGCGGCAACATCGTCCTCGAGGCCGAAGGCGTGCCCACGGCCTTGCAGGTGCGCACGCTGCAGCAGGACCTGGCCACCCGGCTTGGCTTTGACAGCACCGTGTTCCTGCGCAGCATGCCCGAGCTGAGGCGCATCTCGGCCCGTGCCCAGGCCCTGCGCGAGGCGCTGCTCGCGACCCCGGGCTGCGACATGCGGGCCGAGGTCAACGTGCTGATGCTGGCCGAGCCGGTGCCGGCCATCGTGCCGGCAGCGCTGGCCGAACTCGGCACCGAGATCGACCGCTTCGAGGTCGACGGCCGCGACGTCTACTGGAGCTGCCGCCGGCCGCAGAACGAGTCCAAGTTCTCTGGCGCGTCGCTCGAACGCCGGTTCAAGGTCCGCACCACGGTGCGCCGGCAAAGCATGCTGTCGGGCCTGATGCAGGCGCTGGACTCGCGCTGAGTCTTCAGTCCCGGCTCGGGCCGGCGCGTCAAGCCAGCGCCAGGGCCCGCACCAGCTGGCCGCGGTTGAGCCAGGCCCGCAGTTGCAGTTGAAGACGGCCCTGCTCGGCCTCCAGCCGTGCGTTGCGGGCTTGCAGGAAGTCGGCTCTGGCGATGGCGCCCACCTCCAGGCGCAGCGCGGCCAGCCGTTCAGCGGACTGGGCTTCACGCAGCCGGGTGGCGTTGGCCGCCAGTTGCTGCTCCAGGCGCTGGCCGTCGATCAGCGCGGTCTCGATCTCCACCAGCGCCCGTGCCACGGTCTCGCGCAGGTTCAGCGCGGCCAGTTCCAATTCGGTGCGCGCGGCGTCGCGCTGCAGGTCGAGCCGACGCCAGTCGATCAGCGGCACGACCAGATTGCCGGCCAGCGTGGCCACGGGGTTGCTCAGCCAGTCGCGCATGACGCTGCCGCCCGTGCCCAGGCTGGCATTGAAGCTCAGGGTCGGATAGCGCTGCGCCTGGGCGGCGTGGCTGCGGGCCAGCGCCGCGTCCACCTGGGCGCGGGCGCGCTGCACATCGGGTCGGCGTTCCAGCACCGTGGCGGGGTTGCTGCCGATGCGCCAGGGCGCTGGCCGCTCGCCAGGGTCCGCGCCCGGCAACCGGGGTTGCGCCAGCTGCGGGCCGGGCGGCGCTTCGTCCAGCAGCAGGGCCAGCTGCAGCCGCTGTTGCGCGGCATCGGCCTGCAGGTCGGCCAGCCGCACCTCGGCCTGTTGCACCGTCGCCGCGTTGCGGTCGACCTCGATGGGCAGCAGCTTGCCCTCGCGCACGCGCAGCCGCGTGGCGGCCAGAAGCTCGCGATTCACAAGCAACTGCGCCTGCGCCAGCGCGCCTTGCTCGCGCGCGGCGGCCAGTTGCCAGTAACTGTCGGCCACGCGCTGGCGCAGCAACAGGCGGGCCGCGCGCAGGTCGGTTTCGGCCGCGCGCAACTGGGCCGCATCGCCGGCACGCAGCGCCGCCAGGCGGCCCCAGAGGTCGAGCTCGTAGCCCACGCCCAGGCTGGCGCCGTGGCTGCGCGTGGTGCGCGAGGGCAGCGGGCCGGGCGGGTCGAGCGGTCGGTTGGCGCCGACACTGACACCGGCCGAGGGCGTCAGCCGCAGCTCGCCCAAGGCCGCCTGGGTGCGCGCCTGCTCGATGCGCAAGGCCGCCTGGCGAAGGTCACGGTTGGCCGCTTCGGCGCGTTGCAGCAGGGCTTGCAGTTCGGGGTCGGCCAGCAGCGCCCAGTCGGCCAGCGGGCCGGTGTCGGGCTCGGACTGCCAGCGTTGGGGGGCCGGGGACCCCTCCGGCGCGGCCGGAGCATCGGGGCCGGTCACCGCGCAGCCGCCGAACACGGCCACGGCGGCAACGCTGGCCGACCGGCTCGCCAGCCTTGCCGCGGTTCGGACCCAGTGGGGGGCTTTCATGATCGCTCCTGTGCTCATTCCTGTGCTCATTCGCGCGCCAGCGCATCCACCGGACTCAGCGCCGCCGCGCGCCGCGCGGGCACGGTGCCGAAGACCAGCCCGACCCCGCTGCTGACCGCAAAGGCCACGCCGAGAGCCGCCCAGCTGACGCTGACCAGCAGCTTGTCCTGCACCGCGTTGAGCGCCTGGGCGCCCAGCCAGCTGAAGGCCACGCCGACCAGGCCACCGAGGCAGCACAGCACCACGGCCTCGATGAGGAACTGCAGCCGCACATCGCCCTGTCGCGCGCCGACGGCCATGCGGATGCCGATCTCGCGCGTGCGTTCGCTGACCGAGACCAGCATGATGTTCATCACGCCGACCCCGCCGACCAGCAGCGCGATCGCACCCACACCCGCGAACAGCGCCGCAAAGCCGGCGGTGAAGTCCTGCATCTTCCGGAACTCGCTGTCGCCACTCCAGTTGGAGAAGTTCTCGGCGCCACGAAGCGCCACCAGGCGGTGCGTGAGGTGGCGCAGCACCTCCTCGGGCGGCAGCGTGAAGTCCATCTGCACGCTGAAGGCATCGACCGCCGGCCTGGAGTCCAGGCGCTGGATGAAGGTGCGTTCGGGAACGTAGGCATTGCCGTTCCCGAAGTTGAAGCCGAGCTGCGAATCGGCCTTGACGGTGCCGATCACGACAAAGGGCAGCGACGCGCCCGATGGCGCGGCGGTGGCCCCGGGCCGGCCTTCGGCACCGCCGCCGTCGCCCACAGCGCTGCTGCTGAGCAGCACGGTCTTGCCGATCGGCGACTCGGTGTCCTTGAACAGCGCCTGGCGCGACTGCTCGTCCAGCACCAGGACCTGCGCACCGTCGGCCAGTTCGTAGGCGCTGAAGAAGCGACCGGCCTCGAGCTTGAGCTTGCGCTCGAAGAGCGTGCCCGCATCGGCGCCGCGGACGTTGAGGTTGGCGTCACGCGTCCGGTGGCGCAGCAGCGCCGGGATCTGGCGTTCGCCCTGAACGCTGGCCACCCCGGGCAGCTGGCGCAATGCGTCCAGCTCGATCAGGCGAAACGACGGCGGCTGCGCCCCGGGTGGCAGCTTGCTGTTGCCGCGCCAGATCCAGATCTTGCCGCTCATCGTGCTGCGGAACTCTCCTTCAAAGGTGCTGCGCGCGGCGCCAGTCAGCGCCACGATGCTGACCACCGAGGCGATGCCGATGCTGATGCCCAGCATCGACAAGAAGGTGCGCAGCCGGTTGCCCTGCAGGGACAGCCAGGCCGTGGCCAGCGCCTCGCGCCACTGCACCTGCAGGCGGCGCAGCCCGCCGCCCTTCTGCACCGCAGGGGCTTCAGGCGCCGAGGGCAGGGCCAGCACCGGGTGGCCTGAAGGGGTGCCCTCGTCCTTGACGACCCGGCCATCCCGCAGCTCGATCACCCGGCTGGCGTGAGCCGCCACGGTGGGGTCGTGGGTCACCAGGATGATGGTGTGGCCGGCTGCGTTCAGCTCCTCGAGCAGGGCCAGCATCTCGGCGCCGCTGGTGGAATCGAGCGCGCCGGTGGGCTCGTCAGCCAGGATGATCTGGCCGCCGTTCATCAACGCCCGCGCGATCGAAACGCGCTGCTGCTGCCCGCCCGACAGCTCGTTGGGCTTGTGGTGCAGCCGCTCGCCCAGGCCCAGGCGCTCGAGCAAGGCCTGCGCACGCGCGCTGCGCGCCGCCGAGCCGACACCGGCATACACCGCCGGCAGCGCGGCGTTGCCGCGGGCGTCCAGGTGGGGCAGCAGGTGGTAGCGCTGGAAGATGAAGCCAAACCGCTCGCGCCGCAACGCTGCGAGTTCATCCGGGCCGAGCTGTCCGGCGTCCTGCCCGTCGATCAGGAACTGGCCCTCGGTGGGGTTGTCCAGGCATCCCAGCACGTTCATCAGTGTGCTCTTGCCGGAACCCGACTGGCCCATGATGGCCACATACTCGCCGGCCTCGATGGCCAGCGTGATGCCGTCCAGCGCCCGGACCTCGATGTCGCCCAGCGTGTAGCGGCGGCTGACGCCGCGCAGCTCGATCAGCGCCATCACGTCCCGCCGCTGGCGGCAACCTTCGAAGACTTGGCCGCTGATGCCGCCGATGCCGCCGATGCCGCAGACGCGGCGGCGTCCGCAGCAGCCGCCTCGGCGGCCGTCGGGGGTGCGGTCAGGACGGCCTCGCCGGCCTTCACGCCGTCGAGCACCTGCACGCGGGCGCCGTCCTGCAGCCCGGTGCGAACAAAGCGCGCCGACTGCCGGCCGTCCTTGTCGAGCACGGTCACGCGAAAGCGGCCGTCCTTGCCACGCTCGCCCAGGGCCACCATCGGCATCGCCAGGGTCTGCTTGACGCTGCCGGTTTCGACGTCGACCTGCACCGTCATGTCCGAATAGAGCTTGCGGGCGCGGTTGTCGACCTCGAACAGCGCGTTGTAGAAGACCGCATTGCCGACCCGCTCGGGAACGGGCTGGATGACGCGCAGCTGGCCTTCATGGCGCTGGCCTTCGCCGGCCAGCGTGGAGAAGCGGGCGACCTGGCCCACCTGGACGCTCTGGATGTCGGCCTCGGGGATCTTGGTGCGGACGGTGATGGTGTCCAGGTCGGCCAGCGTCAGCATGACCGGCGTGATCTGGACCGCAATCACGGTCTGCCCCACCTGCACCGGCAGGCTGACGACCGTGCCGTCCATCGGGGCGGTGATGCGGGTGTAGCCCAGGCGCAGCTGGGTCTGGGCCAGGTCGGCCTGCAAGCGGCTGAGCACGGCACCCTGGCCGCGAAGCTCGGCCTCGAGCTTCGCGAACTCGCTTTCTGCGCGTTCGGCCTCCAGCGCCGCGGTGGCATCGCCGGCCAGCAGCCGGCGCTGGCGCTCGCGTTCGCGCCGCGCGGTGTCCAGGTCGACCTGGCGGGACTCGATCAGCGCCTTCTGCTGCAGCAACGCGGCCTCGGCGCGCGCCACGTCGTTGCGCGCGAGCTCGGGGTCCAGGCTGACCAGAAGCTCGCCCTTCCTGACCTGCTGGCCCAGCTGCACGTGCAGGGTCTGGATCTGACCGCTGACCTGCGCGCCCACGTCGACCCGGGTCTTGGCCTGCAGCACGCCCGCCGCCTGCACCAGCTGGGTGATGTCGGCCAGCTCGACCTTGCCCGTGGGGGGCGGCGGCGGTGGCGCGGGCGGGTTGAACGCACGCCAGACGGCAAAGGCCGCACCAGCCAGCAGCAAGAGCACCAGCCAGCGCAGCCGGGTGTGGCGTTGCCAAAGGCGGCGAATGCCGCCGTCCGCGTTGTTCTTCTTTGCGCTCAAACCGACCCCCTCCACATGGGCCGGCGCAATGTAGCCGTGTGCCCTCAGCGTCGATCAGGCAACCCGACGAACCCTCGGTCCCAGCCGACAGACTGCAGACCGTGGGTCGCGAAAGGGAGGCCCGGCAGCGTGGTGGAAGACGCGAATGCCATCCCGACACACGTCCCGTCAATCAGGCCCATGGAGCACCCGCCGGACGCGCAGTCTCAGTGGAATTCGCCCTCGCGCAGCCACTTGGTCGCGACCCACTTCTCGCCAGCGACGACGGGGGCACCGCCGTGCAGAGTCCTGGTGTCGGGGTGGGCGCGGTCGTAGCTGAAGAACACCGCATTGCCGCGCACCGGCGCAACCTCCAGGCCCACGTCGGGGAATGTCGTCGCGCCGCCGGCCTCGGGGGTGTTCAGGTACATCACCAGGGTGCCGACGCGCTGGCCGCCGCGCTGCAGGATGCGCGGCGTGCCCGAATGGGCAGGATCGAAGTAGTCGTGATGCGGCTTGTATTCGGCACCCGGGCGGTAGTGCAGGATCTGCAGGCCCTCGCCATGCAGCACCGGCCAGCCCAGCAGCAGCGAGATGCGGCGCTCGACGCGCTGGATCAACGGGCTTTCGCCACGCTCGAAGAACATGCCGTCGCTGGTGCGTGCGACGTTGACCTCGCTGTCGCCGGTGCGCGTGTCCACGGTCTCGGACCGCGCCAGTCGCGGCCGGGCTTGTTCGATCAGGCCGTCGCATTCGGCGTCGCTGAGCAGGCCGCCGAAGACGATGACCCGCGGCTGGCGCATCGTCATCACCACGCTCAGACGGTGGCCCTCGACCTCCAGCCAGGAGGCACCGCCCTTCAGGTCGGGCTCGGGTACCGGAACCGGCTGCTGCGCGGGCACGGCGCTGGATGCCGGTGTCGTCTCGGCGGGGCCGGCAGGGCTCGCCTTTTCGCGCTGGCGACGCGCGAGGTGCGCGGTCAGCGTCTCTTCCATCGCGGCCATTGCCACGTCCTCGTGCCAGCCGCTCTTCTGCATCGCGGCCAGCACGTCCTGCGGCCGGCAACCGGCCTCGGCCTGGTCGATGATCCAGCGCCGCAACTCGTCGGTCACGCCCTGCGTGATCGACCCTTGGGTGGTCGAAGTGCTCGTGTTCACGGGCCGGGATTGTCACCAGAATCGGCACGGCGGCGGAAGACCAGACGCTGCGGCGACGACGCCGCTTCGTCCCAGGCATATCCCTCGGCCGCGAAGTCGCGCAGCTGCGCGACTCGCGTGAGCCGGTGCTGGATCGCGAACCGCGCCATCAGGCCACGCGCCCGCTTGGCAAAGAAGCTCACGACCTGCGCCCTCTGCGCCGCGGCCGGGCCACGCCACTCTTCGAAGACACAGTCCACCACGGGCGTCTGCAAGGCCGGGCGCAAAGCGGCGCGCGAGTACTCCTGCGACGCCAGGTTGACGAGGGTCGCGCCGCGTGTGCCCGCGAGCTGGGCGTCCAGGTGGCCGGCAATCGTGTCGCCCCAGAACGCGTACAGATCCTTGGCACCGCGCGTTGCGAGCCGCGTGCCCATCTCCAGGCGGTAGGGCTGCAGGCGGTCGAGCGGACGCAGTGCGCCATAAAGGCCCGAAAGCACGGTGACGTGCCGCTGCGCCCAGGCGAGATCGGCCGTCTTCAGGCTGCCGGCCTGCAGGCCCTCGTAGACATCGCCGGCAAACGCCAGGACCGCCGGCTTGCTGTTGTGCGCCGTGGCCTCCGGCTGCCAGGCCGCGTAGCGACCGACATTGAGTGCGGCCAGCGGATCCGACAGCTCCATCAGCGCCGCCACCTCGGCCACCGACTTGCGTCGCAGCGTCGCGATCAGCGCTGCGGCGCGGTCGGCAAACACCGGGTCGGTGGCCTTCTTCAGCACCGCGGCGGGCACCGGGGTTTCGTAGTCGAGCGTCTTGGCGGGCGAGAGCAGGAAGTGGAGCATGGCGGGCCGATTGTCGGGCGCCCTCCAGGCGCCGCGCGGACAGCCCCCACCGACTACAGGCGCATGTCCAACGTGACGCTGTAGGTCGGCTTGGCGTAGCGGTCGTTCTGCGTGTAGTCGCCGCCGGCAAACACCGTGCGAATGACGCTGTTGGTCGGCCCGAAGGGCTGCGATCCGGCGTTGGCCGCGACGCGCATCGACAGGCCAGGCTTGAAGACCCACTGCGCGAAGAGATCCAGAGACTTGGTGCTGGATCGCTGCTGCACCTGGTCGAGCAGCAACCGCGTGTCGTACGCCGGGTTGATCGTCAAGCTACCGCCGAAGTTCAGTGGCGTGCCGTTGACGCGGTGGTCAAAACCCAGCGTGCTCGTCCAGGGCTGCTGCCCGTCGAGCCGATTGTCGGGCCCCGGCAGCGCCTCGACGCTCGAACGGTAGAAGTTCAGCGACGCGCGCAGGTTCGTGTTCTTCATGTCGGCCAGCAGCTTGGGCATCAGCTCGCTGGCACGGCCCTTGATCTCGAACTCCAGGCCGCGGGTGGTCGCCGACGAAAAGTTGCGCGGCTGCGCGACCCACCGCGGCGCCGTCGCCCAGGAGACGTTCTGGAGCAAGGTCACCGTTCGCGTGAGGTCGGTGATCTTGCGGTGGAACACGCCCACGCTCCAGATTCCCCCCGCGGCCATGTACTTCTCGAAGGCGATGTCCAGGCCCGTCGAGAGTTCGGGACGCAAGGCCGGGTTGCCGATGCGGTCGGGCGCCAGTTCGGTGTTGCTGAGCGAGGTGTCGAGGTACAGCGCGTTGATCGCAGGCCGGGCCAGCAGCGTGCCGACGTTGGGCGCGCGGTAGGTTCGGGCCACGCTGGCGCGCACGATGTCGCGGCCCTTCGGATCGAGCCGCCAGGTCAGGTGCCACAGCGGCGACAGCACGCTGCTGGTGTTGCGCACGGTGGTTGCGGCGCCCTTGCTCTCGGTCTCGATGCGCTCGTGCCGCAGCCCGATCACGGTCTGCAACTGTGGCGAGATTTCCCACTCGTCTTGGACGTAGAACGCACGCCGCTGCACCCGGGCGTCGAAGGGCTGGCCGTCGAATTCGGGCGACAGCAGCGCGCCGTTGCGGGTGGTCGTGCGGCGCTCGTCACGGTTCGTGATCTCGAGGTCCCAGCCCGCCGTGAGGCTGTGCGCCTCTCCCAGCAGGCGGCTGTACTTGCCGGCCTGCGTCACGCCCTCGTCCTGGCTGCCGCCCACGGTGCGCAGCTGCTCCACGCCCAGGCGCAGGTTGCGCGAGTCGAACGTGCCACGCGACTGCTGGACGCCAGCCCGCAACTCGATGCGCTGATCGTTGGCGAAGCGGTAGTTCCACACCGCGTTGCCGCGCAGGTTCTGCCACGTACCGTCGGCGCGGCTGTTGTCGTCCAGCACCGGCAATCCGGTGACGGTGGTGTTGGCAAAGTCGTTGCGGTTGTTCCACCAACCCTTCTGCAGGAAGCTCGAGATCGACAGGTTCTCTTCGTCGCTGAACTTCCAGTTCAGGCGTGGGCCGACGTTGAAGCCCCAGCCCCAGTTCTCTTGAAGGCCCTGCTGCACGGCCAAGGCCGGCTGCCCGTCGGTGCCGGGCGCGCGGCGCTCCAGCGTGTTGCGGCTCTCGCGCTGCCATTCGAAGACCGACAGCGGGACCGTGAAGGCCCACGGCGCCTTGGCGTCGCTGAAGGTGGCGTTGACGTTGGCCTTCGGCCGGTCCAGCCCGTCGCTGAAGCCGACGCGAAGCTGCCGCTCGGAGCGCCGGGGCGCATCCTTCAGGATGATGTTGATCGTGCCGGCCACCGCCTGTGCGCTGGTGTCGGCGGTGGGTGCGCGCAGCACTTCGATGCGTTCCACCTGGTTCGGGGCCAGCTGGTCGAGCTGGAACCCCGGCGGCGCGCGGTCACCGTTGATGAGGATCTGCGTGAACCCGGCGCCCAGGCCCCGCATGCGCGCCCCGCCACCGGCGACGCTGACGCCCGGCAGACGGCGCATCACGTCCAGCACGTTGGTGTCGCCGAACTTGTCGAGCTCCTCGCGGCCGTAGACCTGCTTGGCGACGCTGGCGGCGCGCCGCAGATCGCTGGCGCCTTGGCGGCCGACCACTTCGATTCGCTGTGCGGCGCCCGGTTGAGCAGCGGGTGCGGCGTCGCCCTGGTCCGGAGCGCCCTGGGCTGCCACCCAGGCAGGGCTGGTGGCCAGAAGCAGGCAGGCCGCGAGGGTGCGGGGCGTTGGCGATGGAACGAGAGGCAAAGGTTTCTCCAGGAGCGGCCACTGCGGGCGTTACGCGCGCGGTCTGTGGGACGGGATGCTGGCAGATGAACACGCTCGCCCGCCGGCGATGAGACGAACGGCGATTCGAGAGGTGCAAAGCGCTGGCCACCGGCGCCCAGTCCGGGTGGCTTTCAGGGCACCGGCGCCAGCACGCGGCGCAGAAACTCGAACTGGCGTTTCCAGACCTCGGCCTGGGCCCGGGCCGTGGCCTCGGGTGTACCGCCGATCTTGGACGGCCCGGCGTTGTACTGCGTCGTGGGCGCCATGCCGCTGCCGCCCAGCGCATGCCCGGCGTTCGGGTAGACCAGGCTGGTTGTCTCGCGCCCGGCGCCGGCCCGCGACGCGGCGATGTTGCGCGCCATGCCGCCGCTGTCCCAGACCTGGTCGTCGTCGGCACCGGCCACGAACACCGGCGCGGCGATGTCCTCGACCGGGATCCGCGCCGCCGCCACCCGCTGCGGGTGGGCGGCGCGGCCCGCGTCCTGCGGGCGCCGGAGCTTGAACTCGGCCCCAGTGGCAAGACCGGCGAATTCCTGCTGCATGCCCTGGTAAGGCACGAAGGGCAAGGGCTGTCCTTTCCAGGAGAAGCTGCTGCGCGTGCCAGCGGCGACGCCCATGCCCCACCCCTCCCAGACGACGTCGCTGGGCACGAGGGCGACCACGGCGCGGATCCAGGGCATTCGCACGGCGGCGAGCAGCGCGAACTCCGCCCCCTTGCTGGTGCCGACGACGCCGATGCGGCGGGCATCGACCTCGGGCTGCGCGGCCAGCCACTCGCGGGCGAGTTCCAGGCGGTCGACCGGGATGTCGACGAAGTTCCCGGGCAGCTTCGGCAGCTCCGGCGCCTGCGGACCTGTCGGTCCCCAGGCCGGCGGCGAGTAATACGGCAGCGCCAGCACCGCAAACCCGCGCGAGGCATACACCGGTGCGTCGCGGGCGATGCGCGAGCCACCCTCGCTGCCACCCAGCAGGATCAGCGCCGGACGCCGCGTCAGCCCGGGCAGGCTGGCAAACACGGCCCCGGGGAAGGCATCGCCCGCCGGGCGGCTGAGCACGCCCGGGTCGTGGCTGCGGATCTTCAGCGTCGCGCGGGCGAGGACCGTCTCGCCGTCGCGGGCTTCGAGCGCCACCTCGCCCGGGGCCAGGGCCGGGTCGGCAGTGCCGCCGGGTGCGGGCGTCATGGACCAGAGCAGGCCCTGGACATCGGCCCCGCCGTAACTGCCGCCCGGCAGCGGTGCCTGGGTCGCGAGGTCGATGCGGCCGTCGCCACCGGTGGCCAGACGCACCTGGCTGCGGAAGAGCCGGGTGCTGCCGATGCCGTCGCCGACGGTGCGGCGGGCCTCGAGGGTCACCTCGCGTCCGGGTGGCAGGCCTTCGAGGGCCAGGCCGAAGGTGTCGCCGGCCAGGATCTCGGGGCCGGGTGTCGGCACAAAGCGCTGGGCGTGCGCTGTGGTGGCGCAGGCGATGGCCAGCAGCAGTGCAATCGGGTACGCGATGGGTTTCATGCAGACCATGCTAGCCAGCGACACCTTGCCGCCCGTGGCATGGGCGCCGGATGGTCAGTTCTGCCGGCTGAGTGGCGAGCCCGGTTCGCCAGCGGTCAGCGGAAGGTCAGCGGAAGGTCAGCGGAAGTCCCGGCTGCGCGTGGCCAGGCCCTGCAGCAGCGGGGTGTGGTCGATCAGGGTCTTGGCGATCAGGTGGCGGATCTCGCCCTCGCGCTGCCAGATGCCGTAGACGGTGAGCAGGGTGGCCCCGATCAGCGGCTTGCGCTGGGCCTCGGCGACGGCCGGCCAGACGATGACGTTGACGCTGCCGGTGTCGTCCTCCAGCGTCACGAAGACCACGCCCTTGGCGGTTTCGGGCCGCTGGCGGTGCGTGACCAGGCCGCTGGCGCGTGCCAGCCGGCCATGGGGGTAGGTGTTCAGCACCGCCGCCGGCTGCACCCGGCAGGCCGCGAGCTCGCGCCGAAGCAAGGCCAGCGGGTGCCGGTTCAACGACAGCCCGGTGGCGTGGTAGTCGGCCAGCACGGTGGTGGCGATGTCGGGTGCGGGCAACGCGGCGGGCTCGGGCGCGGTCTCGTGCGTGCGCGTCTGGGCCAGCAGCGCGCGGGCGCGGGTGTCCACGCCGGCCACCGCCCAGGCCGCCTCGTGGCGGTGGCCAGCCAGGCCCTGCAAGGCATCGGCACGCGCCAGCAGGCCCAGGCTGTGGGCGTCGAGCGCGGCGCGGCGGGCGAGGTCTTCGGCGTCGGCCCAGCGGCCGCCCTGATCGCCACGTGAGGCCACGATGCGCTGGGCGGCGTCCTCGCGCAGGCCGCTGATGCGCGACAGGCCGAGGCGGACGGGCCATTGCCGTGGTGGTGGGGGGGGCAGCCCCTCACCGCTGCCCTCTCCCCGTGGGCGGGGAGAGGGAGGAAGACAGGGGAAGCGGGCCGGCTGAAGCACGGTGTCCCACTCGCTCTTCAGCACGTCCACCGGCAGCACCTGCACGCCGTGCTCGCGCGCGTCGCGCACCAGTTGCGCCGGGGCATAGAAGCCCATCGGCTGGCTGTTCAGCAGCGCGGCAAGGAACGCGTCCGGATGGTGGCACTTGAGCCAGGCGCTGACGTAGACCAGCAGGGCAAAGCTCGCGGCGTGGCTCTCGGGGAAGCCGTATTCGCCGAAGCCTTCGATCTGGCGGAAGATGGCCTCGGCGTAGTCGCGGGTGTAGCCTTTTTCGACCATGCGGCCGACCAGGCGCTCGTGGAACGGGCCGAGGCCGCCGCGGCGCTTCCAGGCCGCCATCGCACGGCGCAGGCGGTCGGCCTCGCCGGGCGTGAAGTCGGCGGCCAGGATGGCAAGCTGCATCACCTGCTCCTGGAAGATCGGCACGCCGAGCGTGCGCTCCAGCGCCTGGCGCACCTCCGCGCTCGGGAACTCCACCGGCTCCTGGCCGCTGCGACGGCGCAGGTACGGGTGGACCATGCCACCCTGGATCGGCCCCGGACGGACGATCGCGACCTCGATCACCAGGTCGTAGAAGCGCTGCGGCTTCAGCCGCGGCAGCATGCTCATCTGGGCCCGGCTCTCGACCTGGAAGGTGCCGATGCTGTCGCCGCGCGACAGCATCGCGTAGACCGCCGGGTCCTCGGCCGGCACGTCCTGCATGCGGAACTCGGGCCGGCCGAGCTTCTGCGCGACGAAGCCCAGCGCGCGCCGGATCGCCGACAGCATGCCCAGCGCAAGCAGGTCGACCTTGATCAGGCCGAGCACGTCCAGGTCGTCCTTGTCCCACTCGATCGTGCTGCGGCCCTCCATCGCCGCGTTTTCGACCGGCACGAGACCGCCGAGGTCGTCGCGCGCGATGACAAAGCCGCCCGGGTGCTGCGACAGGTGCCGCGGGAAGCCGATCAGCGTCGTCGCCAGCTCGAGCCAGAGCCTGACCAGCGGCGCTTCGGGGTCGAAGCCCTGCTCGCGCAAGGTGCTCGCATCGGGCTGGCCGTGCCACCACTGGATGGCCTTGGCGGCGGCGGCGATGCGGTCGGCATCGAACCCGAGCGCACGCCCGACATCGCGCAGCGCCGAGCGGCCGCGGTAGCTGATGACGACGGCGGTGAGCGCCGCCCGGTGGCGTCCGTACTTGCGGTAGACGTACTGGATCACCTCTTCACGGCGCTGGTGTTCGAAGTCGATGTCGATGTCCGGCGGCTCGTTGCGCTCGCGGCTGATGAAGCGCTCGAACAACAGGCTCATGCGCGCCGGGTCGACCTCGGTGACGCCCAGGCAGTAGCAGACGGCGGAGTTGGCCGCGCTGCCACGCCCCTGGCACAGGATGCCTTGCGCCCGGGCCCACTGCACCAGGTCGGCCACGGTCAGGAAGTAAGGCTCATAGCGCAGCTCGGCGATCAGCGCCAGCTCGTGTTCGAGCGCGGCACGCACGGACGGCGGCGCGCTGTCGGGTGTGCCCGATGTGCCGGCCTTGTCAGAGGACGGCGGGCCATAGCGGCGCACGACCCCCTCGTCGACCAGCCGGCGCAGCCAGCTCGTCGGCGTGTGGCCGTCGGGCACGATCTCGCGCGGGTACTCGTAGCGCAGCTCGGCGAGCGAAAACGCGCAGCTCGCGGCGATCTCCACGCTGGTGGCCAGCCACTGCGGCCGGTACAGCGCCGCCAGCCGCGACAGCGGGCGCAGGTGGGCCTCGGCATTCGGGTGCAGTGCGGCACCGGCCTGGGCGACGGTGCAGCCCAGGCGGGTCGCGACCATCGTGTCGTGCAGCGCCTTGCGCGATCGCCGGTGCATCACGACGCTGCCGACCGCGGCGATGCGCAGCCCGGTCAGCGCCGCGACCTGCGTCACCGTCTCGACGATGCGCGTGTCGTGTGCCGCCAGCAGTCGCGGCAGCGCCAGCGCGCAGCGCTCGGCGCCGAACCAGGTGCGCAGCCACAGCGCCTGCGCCAGCAGATCGTCTTGCGCCACCGGCGCGCCGCCGCCCCCGCTGGCGTCCAGCGGCAACAGCAGCGCAAGGCAGCCGGGCAGGCCGGCCAGCTGAGGCGCCGTCGGCACCCGGCCTTCGGCGTCACCCGTGACGGCGCAGTACTGGCCCTTGGGCGCCCGGCGACGCGCAACGGTGATCCACTGCACGAGGTTGCCGTAGCCGCGGCGCGACTGCGCCAGCACCACCAGCCGCGGCCCGTTGCGCGGCGCGGCGGCGGCATCGCCAGCCGCCGGCGCATCGCCCCAGGCCAGCGGCATCTCGGCGCCGACGATGAGCGGCAGCCGCGCCGCCTGGGCGGCCTCGTGCGCACGCACCACGCCAGCCAGCGAGCACTCGTCGGTGACGGCCAGCGCGCTGTAGCGCAGCGCCTGCGCACGCGCCACCAGCTCGGCCGGCTGCGAGGCGGCGCTCAGGAAGCTGAAGCTGCTGCGGCAGTGCAGTTCGGCGTAAGCCGGAAGATCGGGATCTCGCGACCGCGGGCCTGGGCGGGCGGTGGAGCCGGCCGGAACGGTGGCGCTGGCCATGTGGATGCATTCGGGCCGACGGCAAAGTCGCCGGCATCGGGTTCGCGCACGCCGTGTCCACGGTCCGTGCGCTGCGGGTGGGCCGGGTGGCGGGCGGGTGCAGCAGGGTGGCGGATGTCCACCAGATTGGTGCCCAGCTCCGGGGCGAGGGCTCCGGCGGTCAGGAAGTCACCGGGCGCCAGCGTCACGACCGGGCCCAGGTTATCCAGCGGGCTGCGCACCGCACCGCCACCGAGCTTGAGCACGTGGGTGTAGATCATGGTCGTGCTCACGTCGGCGTGGCCGAGCAGCTCCTGCACGGTGCGGATGTCGTAGCCGGCCAGCAGCAGGTGGGTCGCGAACGAATGGCGCAGCGTGTGCACCGAGGCCATCTGGGCAATGCCGGCGGCCTGCACGGCGTCCTTGAGGGCGCGCTGGAAGGTCTGCTCGAACAGGTGATGGCGACGCAGCGGCGGCGCGTCGGCGGCGGCGGCATTGCGCCGCGTCTGCCCCTGGGGCCAGGCCTGCGGATCGCGCGACAGGTTGCCCTGCGGGAAGACCCAGAACCAGGCCCAGGACTCCCCGGCGCGGGGGTATTTGCGCGCCAGCGCGTGCGGCAACTGCACGCCGGGAACACCGGCCTCGCGGTCGGCGGCCCAGACGGCATGGGCGCGGGCGAGCTGCGCGCGCAGTGGGGCCTCAAGCGCCGCCGGCAGCATCACGACACGGTCCTTGCCGCCTTTGCCCTCGCGAACGATGATCGCGCGGCGTTCGAAGTCGATGTCCTTCACGCGCAGCCGCAGGCCTTCGATCAGGCGCATGCCGGTGCCGTAGTACAGCCGGCCGAGCAGGCCCAGCGGCGGCCAGAGCGCGGCGCCACCGCCAGCCCCGAGGGCCTTGGCTGCGGCGGCCTTCTCCTGGCGCTGCAAGCCCGCCAGCACCGCCGCCACCTCGGCCTGCGACAGCACCACCGGCAGCCGCCGACGCGGCTGCGGGCGGCCGATCTCGTCCATCCAGGGCAGCTGCATGCGCAGCACCTTCTGGTACAGGAACAGCAATGCCGACAGCGCCTGGCGGTGCGTCGCCGGCGCGACGCCCTGCTCGCTGGCCAGGAAGCCGAGGTAGGCCTCGATCTCGGGGCCGCTCATCTCGGCCGGATGGCGCAGGCCGTGGTAGCGGATGAAGCTGCGCACCCAGTGCACGTAGGCCCGCTCGGTGGACAGGCTGTAGTGCAGGAAGCGCACCTGCTGGCGCAGCAGATCCAGCAGCCGCGGCGGCCGGGCAGGCTCGGCCGGCAGCGACTCGGCTCCGCCGTCGCGAAACATTCGATCCATGGCGCCTCCCGGGTGCGGGCATGAAAGAGCGGGTGTGAAAAGACTGTTTTTTTATACAGTCATTCACACCCACCCGTCAAGCCCCGCGCCCTGGGCGCGCATCGTCAACCCATGTGCAGGCCGCCGTTGCAGCTGAAGTCCGCGCCGGTGGTGAAGCCCGAGTCCGGACCGGCCAGCCAGGCCACGACCGAGCCGATTTCTTCGGGCGTGCCCAGCCGCTTGACCGGGATCGTGGCGACGATCTTCTCGAGGATCTCGGGCTTGATCGCCCGGACCATGTCGGTGCCGATGTAGCCCGGGCTGACGGTGTTGACGGTCACGCCCTTGGCGGCGACTTCCTGCGCCAGCGCCATCGTGAAGCCGTGCATGCCGGCCTTGGCGGCCGAGTAGTTGGTCTGGCCGGCCTGGCCCTTCTCGCCGTTGACCGAGCTGATCTGGATGATGCGGCCCCAGCCCTTTTCGACCATGCCCGGCACCACCTGCTTGGTGACGTTGAACATGCTGTTGAGGTTGGTGTCGATGACGGCCTTCCAGTCGTCGGGGCTCATCTTCAGGAACATGCGGTCGCGCGTGATGCCGGCGTTGTTGACCAGCACGTCGATCGCGCCGTGCTCGCCGGTGGCCTTGGTGAAGGCCTCGACGGTGCTGTCCCAGTCGGCGACATTGCCCACCGAGGCGAAGAACTCGTAGCCCAGCGCCTTCTGCTCGCCGATCCACTTGACGTGGTCACGGCTCGGGCCGCAGCCGGCGATGACCTTGAAGCCTTCCTTGGCCAGGCGCTGGCAGATCGCGGTGCCGATGCCGCCCATGCCGCCGGTGACGTATGCGACTTTCTGTGTTGCCATGATGTGTCTCGCTCCTTGTGGGTTCTGGTTGAAAGGGAAATGGGGATCTCGTCGCGATTCTCAGCGCTCGACGGCGAGCGACACGCCCATGCCGCCGCCGATGCACAGCGCCGCCAGCCCGCGCCGGGCACCGCGGCGCTGCATCTCGTGCAGCAGCGTCACCAGGATGCGGCAGCCGCTGGCGCCGATGGGATGGCCGATGGCGATCGCGCCACCGTTGACGTTGACCTTGGCCGGGTCGGCCTCGAGCAGCTTGTTCACCGCGCAGGCCTGGGCGGCAAAGGCTTCGTTGAGCTCGAACAGATCGACATCGCCGACGTTCCAGCCGGCACGGGCCAGTGCCTTCTTCGACGCCGGCACCGGGCCCAGGCCCATGGTCGCCGGGTCCAGGCCGCTGGTGGCATAGCCGGCGATGCGGGCCAGCGGCGTGAGGCCCAGCGCTGCGGCCTTGGCAGCGCTCATCACCACCACTGCGGCCGCACCGTCGTTGATGCCGCTGGCATTGCCGGCGGTCACGCTGCCGGCCTTGTCGAAGGCCGGGCGCAGGCCGCCCAGGGCCTCGGCACTGGTCTTCTTGTTGATGAACTCGTCGGCGGCGAAGACGATGGGGTCGCCCTTCTTCTGCGCGATGGAGACGCTCACGATCTCGTCCTTGAAGCGCCCGGCCTCCTGCGCCGCAGCGGCCTTGAGCTGGCTGGCCAGCGCCAGTTCGTCCTGCATCTCGCGCGTGATGCCGTGCAGCCGGGCGACGTTTTCGGCCGTGATGCCCATGTGGTACTTGTTGTAGACGTCCCAGAGGCCGTCGACGATCATCGAGTCGATCATCTTCCAGTCGCCCATGCGCTGGCCATCGCGCGAGCCCATCACGACGTGCGGACTGGCGCTCATGTTCTCCTGCCCACCGGCGACGACGATCTCGCTGTCGCCCGTGGCCACGGCCTGGGCCGCCAGCATCACCGCCTTCAGGCCCGAGCCGCAGACGGCGTTGATGGTCAGCGCCGGCACGTCCTTCGGGATGCCCGAGCCCATCAGCGCCTGTCGGGCCGGGTTCTGGCCCGAGCCGGCGGCCAGCACCTGGCCCATGATGACCTCGCCGACCTGCGCCGGGTCGACACCGGCGCGGGCCAGGGCCTCGCGGATGACGATGGAGCCGAGTTCGGTGGCCGATGTCCTGGCCAGCGTGCCGCCGAACTTGCCGACCGCGGTACGGGCCGCGGAAACGATGACGATGTCGCTCATGGAGTGCTCCGGTGGGTTCGCGAAGAGAGTGAAGGAAACGGTGCTTGGCCTCAGGCCTTGGCCTTGACGTATCGGCCGGGCGCCGGCTCGATGACCTTGTGGCGACTGTCGCCCGGTGCCTTGGGCGCGTTGCCCAGCTTGCCCGCATGGCCCTTGAGCCAATCGCCCCATTCGGTCCACCAGCTGCCGGGGTGTTCGGTGGCCTTGGCCAACCAGGCCTCGGCGTCGGCCGGGAAGGAATCGGCCGCTCCGGCGGTGGTCCAGTAGCTGCGCTTGCCCTTGGCCGGCGGGTTGATGACCCCGGCGATGTGGCCGCTGGCGCCGAGCACGAAGCGGCGCGGGCCCTTCAGCAGCGGCAACGACGCGTAGGCCGCCGGCCAGGGCACGATGTGATCCTCACGCGAGGCGTAAACGAAGACCGGTGCGGCGATGGCGCCGAGATCGATGCGCTCGCCGCAGACCGTCAGCACGCCTGGCTTCTTCAGCTCGTTCTGCAGGTACAGGTGGCGCAGGTACCAGCAGTACATCGGGCCCGGCAGGTTGGTCGAGTCGCCGTTCCAGTACAGCAGGTCGAACGGAGGCGGCGCCTCGCCCTTGAGGTAGTTGCCGACGACGTAGTTCCAGACCAGGTCGTTCGGGCGCAGGAAGCTGAAGGTCGTCGCCAGCTCCTTGCCCTTCAGCAGCCCCGGACCGTTCGGCGCCTGCGCTCCGATGGTCATCTCGCGCAGCTGGACCGAAGGCTCGTCGACGAAGATGTCGAGGATGCCGGTGTCGGCGAAGTCCAGCAGCGTCGTCAGCAGCGTCACGCTTTCGGCCGGCTGTTCACCACGCGCAGCCAGCACCGCCAGCGCCGTGGCCAGGATGGTGCCGCCAACGCAGAAGCCCAGGGTGTTGATCGTCCTGGCGCCGCTGATCGCCTGCACCGTGCGGATCGCCGTGATCGGGCCTTGCTCGATGTAGTCGTCCCAGGTCTTGTCCACCAGCGAGTCGTCGGGGTTGCGCCAGCTCACCACGAAGGTGCGGTGGCCCTGCTCGACGGTCCAGCGGATCAGCGAGTTCTCGGGCTGAAGGTCCAGGATGTAGTACTTGTTGATGCAAGGCGGCACGAACAGCATCGGCCGCTCGTGGACCTTGGCCGTCAGCGGCTTGTATTCGATCAGCTGGAAGAGCTCGTTCTCGAAGACCACGCTGCCGGTCGAGGTGGCGACGTTGCGCCCCACCTCGAACACCGACTCGTCGGTCTGGGAGACATGGCCCTTCTGAAGATCCGCCACCAGTTGCTGCATGCCGGTGGCCAGGCTCTGGCCCTGGGTTTCGACGGCGCGATGGAGGGCCTCGGGGTTGAGCGCCAGGACGTTGCTCGGGCTGGCGGCGTCGACCCACTGCTGGACCGCGAAGCGCAGCCGCTGGCGCGTCTTGGCGTCGCCCTGAACGCTGTCGGCCAGTGCCAGCAGCGTGCGCGCGTTCAGCAGGTACATCTGCGCCGTAAAGGCCGAGGCCGGGTTCCCGGCCCATTCGCTGGCCGCGAAGCGCCGGTCGGAAATGGCCTTGGCCGGCGCCGCCTCAGGGGTCGGCGACTGCCAGCGCGCGAGCGACTCGTTCCAGAGCGAGGTGGCGTTCTTCAGGTACTCGCCCTGCAGATCGGCCAGGGCGCCCGCCGGCACGCTCAGTGCGGTCATCGCCTTGAAGCCCTCGACCATCGCATGGCCCAGGGCCTGGGCACTGTCGACGGCTGGGGCTGAGGCCGGTCCCGATGGCGGGGCTGCGGGGGCGGCCAAAGGCTTCTTGCGGGCCGCTGACCGGGGCGAGGCTTTTCTCGGGGCGCTCAAGGTCGATTCTCCTGGCTCTATGCTGTGGACTCGGACACGATCCGGAGCGTTCCGGTGTTGCCGAGTCGACGCCATTGTTCGAACTTCTGCTGACCCGGCCATGACGTGCATCAAGCCATGTGCCGGAATCAAATTTCAATATGTGAAATTATACTCCGGAGCTTGGCATGTACATCGTGGCGATCGGCTGGCTCTACGTGGTGCTGATGATGGCCGTTGCAGAAGCCCTGTCCAGTCAGGGCACTGTGCTGGGTGCGGTCTTCACCTTCGTGCTCTATGGCGTCATCCCGCTGTCCATCGTGCTCTACATCATGGGCACGCCCGGCCGCAAGCGGGCGCTGAAGGCCGCCGAAGCACGTGCCGCCGCCGAACAGGCCTCAGCCTCGGCGCCAGATGGCGGCGGCCATGCGGCCGGTGATGCCGGCTCGGCGGTACGAAAAGAAGGCTGACCCTTCGGCCACGGTGCATCGCCCTTCGGCCTGCACGTCGTCGACCCCGGCCGCCCGGAGCCGCGCCGCGGCAAGCGCCGGCAGGTCAGCGCGCCAGCGCGGCGAGCCATCCGGGCGCGGTCGGTAGACAAACGGCGATTTGCACAACGACTGCGAAGGTTCGACACCAAAGGCCTGCACGACGTCGGCGCCGACCTCAAAGGCCGGCGGCCCGATGCACGGCCCGAGCCAGGCAACGATGTCCTCCGGCCGGCTCCCGGCGGCGTCCTGCATCGCGGCCAGCGTCGCTTCCAGTACGCCGGAGGCGAGGCCCCGCCAGCCGGCATGTGCCGCGCCGACCACGCGGCCGTCACGGCTGCCCAGCAGCACCGGCAGGCAGTCCGCCACCATCACCGTGCAGGCGATGCCAGGTTCGGTGGTCACCGCAGCGTCGGCTGGCGGATCGGCGGCATCGTCCGCCAGGTCGGCTGCCGTCAGCCGGCGCACCGTCGTGCCGTGCACCTGGCGCAGCCACACGGCGCGGACTGCAATCGGTTCACCACCGAGCGCCGCTTCGAAACGATCACGGTTGGCCTGCACCCTTGCGGCGTCGTCACCGACCGCGCGGCCGAGATTCAGCTCCGCCCAGGGTGCGGGCGACACGCCGCCAGCCCTCGTGCTCATCGCCGCGCCCACGCCGGGGATCCCTTCGAACGCTGCCGGCCGCAGCAGCGGCAGGTTCACTCCGCGTCCGGGCACTTCGAGGGCTGGGTGCTGCTGAAGGCCTCGAGCGCCATGCAGCGCTCGAACACCCGCATCGTCTGCGGCACGTGGTCGAGCCGGGCCTCGAAACGCCTGGCATTGAAGATCTGCGGCACCAGCACGCAATCGGCCAGGGTCGGGGTGTCGCCATGGCAGAAGGTCGCCGGTTGGGCCGCCAGTTGGCGTTCGACCGTCGCCAGCCCGGTCTCGACCCAATGCCGGTACCACGCGTTCTTGGCGTCCTCACTGACCTTGAGCTCGCGCACCAGGTAGCGCAACACGCGCAGGTTGTTCAGCGGGTGGATCTCGCAGGCGATGTCCTGCGCCAGCGCCCGCACCCGGGCCCGGCCCAGTGGGTCGCGTGGCAGCAGCGGCGGCTCGGGATGGGTCTCGTCGAGGTACTCGATGATGGCCATCGACTGCGTCAGCACCGCGTCCCCGCCACCGTCGCCACCACCGTCGCCGCCACCACCACCATCGCCATCGCCCACCGCGACCTTCAACACCGGCACCAGCGCCGCCGGCAGCGTGCCGGACCAGGCCGCGCCGAGGTGCTCGCTGTTGGCGAGGTGGACCGAGGTGTAGTCGTAGGCCAGGCCCTTGATCGCCAGTGCGATGCGCACCCGGTACGACGCCGACGACCGGAAATAGTTGATCAGTTCCATCACATCAGCATAACGGCCGTGCGGCAGCATCCCTTGCGGCAGCCTCCTACACTCGACCGCACCGCCGACACCCACGCATGTTCGCCACCCACCGCATCCAGCATTGCCGAGTCTGCGGCAGCCCCACGCTCTACCGGGTGCCCGAGGGCGACAACCGCGAGCGTGCGGTCTGCACCGCGTGCGGCGAGGTCCACTACGAAAACCCGCTCAACGTCGTCGGTACGCTGCCGGTCTGGGGCGAGCAGGTCCTGCTGTGCCGGCGGGCGATCGAGCCGCGTCACGGACTGTGGACGCTGCCGGCGGGATTCATGGAGCTCGGCGAGACGGTCGAGCAGGGCGCGCTGCGCGAGACGGTCGAAGAAGCCGGCGCGCGGATCGAACTGGAGGGCCTGTTCACGCTGCTGAACGTGGTGCGGGTCGGCCAGGTCCACTTCTTCTACCGCGCGCGGATGCTCGATACCTCGCTGGACCCAGGACCCGAGACGCTCGAAGCCCGCCTGTTCCGCGAGGACGAGGTGCCCTGGGACGAGATCGCGTTCCGGACCGTGCGCGAGACGCTGAAGCACTACTTTGCGGATCGCAGAAGCGGCCAGTTCCGGCTGCACATCGGCGACATCGGCTGAGTCCAGGAACCGGCTCCCCGGCCGCACGGACCGGCGACTGAGCCGGCGGCGACGACTTCGGTGCCGCCGAAGCCCGGTACCCGCGGAGCGAGCGCCCTCAGGCGTGGGCAGCGCGCAGCTTGAGCGAGAACTCTTGCAGCGCGGCGATGCCGCTCTCTTCGGCCTTGCGGCACCAGGTTTGCAGGTCGGCCACCAGCTGTTCGGCGGAAACACCGGTGCGCGTCCACAGGCCGCGCAGTTCCTCGCGCATCGCGACCAGCTTGGCAAGCTTGGGACTGTCCTGCAGCGCCGCGGCCAGGCTCGCCTGCATGGCATGCGGAACGCGGTCGCTGTCGCGATGCAGCCAGGCCTTGGCGGCGCGCAGGTGACGCGCCGGAGCACTGTCGCCACCGCCCTGGCGCTGCACACGCTCCAGTTCGTGGCTGACGGCACGGCGCAGTTCCTTGGCGTATCCGGCCATCACCTCGTAGCGATTGGCGATCACCGCCTCCAGCGTCTTGTTGTCGGCGACCGGCTTGACCGAACCCAGCGCCAGCTTGGGCGGTGTCTTGCGTGCCTTGGCCAGGCCAAGCGCCTCCAGGCCACGGATGTAGAGCCAGCCGATGTCGAACTCGTACTTCTTGACCGAGAACTTGGCCGACGTGGGATAGGTGTGGTGGTTGTTGTGCAGCTCTTCGCCCCCGATCAGCACGCCCCACGGCACGATGTTGGTCGACGCATCAGGGGCCTCGAAGTTGCGATAACCCCAGTAATGACCGATGCCGTTGATCACGCCAGCCGCGGTGACCGGAATCCAGGCCATCTGCACCGCCCAGACCGCGGCGCCGGCAGCACCGAACAGCAGCAGGTTCAGGATCAGCATCAGGCCCACGCCCTGCCAGGTGAAGCGGCTGTACAGGTTGCGCTCGATCCAGTCGTCGGGCACGCCGTGGCTGTACTTGGCGATCGTCTGCTCGACCTTGGCCTCGGCGCGGTAGAGCTCCGAGCCACGCAGCAGCACGGTCTCGATGCCGCGCGTCTGCGGGCTGTGCGGATCGTCCTCGGTCTCGCACTTGGCGTGGTGCTTGCGGTGGATCGCGACCCACTCGCGGGTCACCATGCCGGTGCCGATCCAGAGCCAGAAGCGGAAGAAGTGCGAAACGACCGGGTGCAGGTCCAGCGCACGGTGGGCCTGTGCGCGGTGCAGGAACAGCGTGACCGCCGCGATCGTCACGTGGGTCGTGACCAGCGTGAACAGCACGATCTGCCACCAGCTGGCGTCCAGAACGCCAGCAGCCAGCCAACTCACCAACGCGTCGTGCGCACTCCAGAGCTCATTCATTCAAAGGGTTCCTTGAAGCCAGTGCAACAAATGGCAACCTGAAGATTCTAGGCGGCGAAGCTGAAAACAGGGCCATCGAACCGGCAGGCCCCTCAGGGTCTGCTCCGGAGACTTGAGTTCCTTTGCTCAGGATCAAGCCGGGCAAGCGAAGCTAGCGGCGCTGCCAGACGGCGCAGAAGAAGCCGTCGCTGCCGCTGGTCTGCGGCAGCAGGCGCAGCCAGCGCGCACCCTCCCCGACCGTCAGCGCCACGGGATCCAGGCCATGTTCGGCCAGCAATGGCCCTACGGGCAATGGGTCGAACTCACGGCCCTGGGCGGTGTCGAAAGCCTCGGCGATGGCCTCGTTTTCGCTGCGCAGCAGGCTGCATGTGGCGTAGACCAGGCGGCCGCCAGGCTTGAGCAGAGTCGCCGCACCGGCCAGGATTGCCGCCTGCTTGGCGTTCAGTTCCGCGACGGACCTGGCCGACTGGCGCCATTTCAAGTCCGGGTTGCGGCGCAGCGTGCCCAGGCCCGAGCACGGCGCGTCGACGAGTACGCGGTCGATCTTGCCGGCCAGCCGGCGGATCCGGTCGTCGCGCTCGTGGGCGATCTGCATCGGGTGCACATTGGCCAGCCCGCTGCGCGCCAGGCGCGGCTTCAGCGCTGCGAGCCGGTGGCCGGACACGTCCAGCGCATACAGCCGGCCGGTGTTGCGCATCGCCGCACCGAGCGCCAGCGTCTTGCCACCCGCACCGGCACAGAAGTCCACCACCATCTCGCCACGCTTGGCGTCGGTCAGCAGGGCCAGCAGCTGGCTGCCCTCGTCCTGCACTTCGAAGGCGCCGCTGGTGAATAGATCGAGCTTCTGCAGCGCCGGCTTGCCCTCCAGCCGCAGGCCCCAGGGCGAATGCGCGGTCGGTGTACTGGCGATGCCGACGGCGGCCAGTTCGGCCTGCAGCGCCTCGCGGCGCGTCTTCAGCGTGTTGACACGCAAGTCCAGCGGCGCGGGTTGCAGCAAGGCTTCAGCCAATGGCCAGAAGTCGGGCTCGCCGATGTCGCGCTGCAAGGCGCCGGCCAGCCAGTCCGGCAGGTTGTGGCGCAGCTTGTCGGGCAAGGTGTTCGGGCTCACCGCCAGCACCTGCTGGCGCCAGTCACGCTCCTGCGGCGAGACCGCGGCGGCCAGAAACGAGTCGCTGCCCTGCCAGCCCAGGATCGCCAGTCGACGCTCGAGCGCTCCGCTGCCGCTCTGCGCCAGATGGCTGAACAGCAGCCGACGCCGCAGCACGGCGTACACCGTCTCGGCCAGGGTATGGCGCTCGCGCTGACCCAGGGCCTTGTGCTGGCGGAAGTGCGCCGAGATCACGCCGTCGGCCGGCTGGTCGAACTTGAGCACCGCGCGCAGCAGCACGGTGGCCTGGTCGAGCAAGGCAGCGGGATGCATGGCGGTCGATCAGATCAACACTTGCGAGGCACCGCCTCGGTGGCGCACTCGGCCGTCAGCGCCCAGTTCAAGCGCACCTTCGCAAAACCAGCGCACCGCCAGCGGGTAGATCACGTGCTCGCTCTTCAGCACCCGTGCCGCAAGGGCATGCTCGTCATCGCCCGGGTGCACCGGCACCGCGGCCTGCATGACGATGGGACCGTGGTCGAGTTGCGGCGTCACGAAGTGCACGGTGGCGCCGACCACCTGGCAGCCGGCCTCGAGCGCACGTCGGTGCGTGTGCAGCCCCGGGAAGGCCGGCAGCAGCGACGGGTGGATGTTCAGGAAGCGGCCGGCATAGCGTTCGACGGCGTCGGCACCGAGGATGCGCATGAATCCCGCGAGCAGAAGCAGATCCGGCCGGTGCACGTCGATCGCACGGACCATCGCGGCGTCAAAGTCCTCGCGCCGGGCGAAAGCCTTGTGATCGACCACCGCGGTGGCGATGCCGCGAGCCGCCGCCCAGGCCAGGCCGGCGGCGTCAGGGCGGTTCGAGAGCACCGCCACGACCTCGGCGGGCCAGGCCTCTTCGGCGCAGCGCTCGACGATGGCCTGCATGTTCGAGCCACGGCCGGAGATCAGGATGACGATGCGCTTCATGCGGCGGGCGAACGCGGACAGGGGGGCCAGGGGGAACCGGGCAGGCGAAGGGCGCGCAGTGTAGTGGGCCGTCGTGGGCCGCCCGGGAGGCCGATGCGAGAATCCGCGGCTTCGCCCACCCCCGCCTCACGGCCGCTCCATCGTCATGCGAACCCGCGTCCTCTCCGGCATGCGCCCCACCGGCAGCATGCATCTGGGCCACTACCACGGCGCGCTGAAGAACTGGGCCAAGCTGCAGCACGAACACGACTGCTTCTTCTTCGTCGCCGACTGGCATGCGCTGACCACGCACTACGAGGAGCGCGAGGTGATCGAGAAGTCGGTCTACGACATGGTCGTCGACTGGCTGGCCGCGGGCCTGGATCCGGACCGCTGCACGATCTTCATCCAGAGCCGGCTGCCCGAGCACGCCGAGCTGTTCACGCTGCTCGCGATGGGGACGCCGCTGGGCTGGCTGGAGCGCGTGCCGACCTACAAGGACCAGATCGAGAAGCTGAAGGACCGCGACCTCGCGACCTACGGATTCCTGGGCTACCCGCTGCTGCAGGCGGCCGACATCCTGATCTACAAGGCCGACTTCGTGCCGGTGGGCGAGGACCAGTCCTCGCATGTCGAACTGACACGCGAAGTGGCACGCCGCTTCAACAACCTCTACGGCCGCGGCCGGGACTTCGAGGCCCAGGTCGCCGCCGCGCTGGCGCTGCTGAGCAAGGACGATTCACGCTACTTCGACAAGCAGCGCAAGGCCTATGGCGAAACCGGCGCGGCCGAGGCCTACGGCCGGGGCGAGTCGATCGTGAAGAAGGCCGCCGTGCAGGTCAGCGGCTGGACGCCGGCGCAGACCGAGCTGCTGATGGGGCACCTGAAGGGCAGCGGACGCAGCGTGCTGGTCGAGCCGCAGGTGCTGTTGACCGAAACGCCCAAGCTGCCCGGCCTGGACGGCGCGAAGATGAGCAAGAGCTACGGCAACGCGATCCTGATGCGCGAGACGCCCGAGACGCTGACCAAGAAGGTGCGCGGCATGGCCACCGACCCGGCACGCGTGCGCCGCACCGACCCGGGCGAGCCGGACAAGTGCCCGGTCTGGAACTTCCATCAGGTCTACAGCGACGACGCGACGCGCGAGTGGGCTGCCGCCGGCTGCCGCAGCGCCGGCATCGGCTGCCTGGACTGCAAGCAGCCGGTGATCGACGCCATGCTGCGCGAGCAGCAGCCCTGGCGCGAACGGGCCGCGGCGCTGCTGGCCGAGCCCAAGAAGGTGCAGTGGATCGTCGAAAACGGCACCGAGCGTGCACGCACCGTCGCCCGCCAGACCATGAAGGACGTGCGCGAGGCCATGGGCCTGGCCTACTGAGTGCGCGACATGGACCTGCAAACCCTCGAACTGAGCGGCCAGGCGCCGGCACGCGCCAGCATCGTGATGCTGCACGGCCTGGGCGCCGACGGCACCGACTTTCTGCCGATGGCCGACGAGATGGACCTCGCCGCCGTGGGGCCGGTGCGTTGGCTGTTCCCGCGTGCACCGGTGCGGCCGGTGACGATCAACGGCGGCTACCCGATGCGCGCCTGGTACGACATCCGCGGCACCGAACTCGTCAACCGCGAAGATGCCACCGGCCTGCGCGAGACCTTTGCCGCGGTGCACGCGCTGATCGAGCGCGAGGTCGCCCGTGGCGTGCCGGCCGCGCGCATCGTGCTCGCCGGCTTCTCGCAGGGCTGCGCGATCACCCTCGGCGCCGGACTGCGCTGCCCGCTGAAGCTCGCCGGCCTGGCCGGCCTGTCGGGCTACCTGCCGCTGGCCGACACCACCGCCGCCGAGCGCCTGCCGGCGAACGCCACGACACCGGTGTTCATGGCCCATGGCCTGCGCGACGGCATCGTGCCGCTGGCACGCGGCGAGTCCAGTCGCGACGCCCTGCTGGCGCTGGGCATGTCGGTGCAGTGGCAGGCCTATCCGATGGAACACTCGGTCTGCATCGAGGAGGTGCAGGCGCTGCGGCAATGGCTGCTGAAGGTTCTGGCCTGAACGCACCGGCGGCGGCCGTCACCCGGCTGGTCGTGCCGGACGGCGCGCACCTGGCGGCCTACGACGCGGCGCTGGCGCGGGGCTATCTGCCCGCGAGCAACCGGGGCGCAGAACTCGCAGCCGAACACCGCCGCCTGATCGCAGAGGATCCGGCCGGGCTCCTGGCGCGCATGCACGACCCCGATGGCCGAGGCCCGGTCGTCGTGACCCCCGACGGCAGCCAGCACCGCCGCATCCCGAGCACGCAGCGCTGGATGTTCGACGGCCCGGGTGGCGACGAGCCGGGCGGGTTTGTCGGCTCCATCTCGCTGCGCTGGAACTTCAGTCACGCACCGCTGCCGCCGCACGTGCTGGGCCACATCGGCTACAGCGTCGTGCCGTGGGCGCAGCGGCGCGGCCATGCGACGCGGGCACTCGGGCTGATGCTGGCGATCGCGCGCGAGCAAGGATTCGAGCGGGTGGAGATCACCACCGATCTCGACAACGCGGCATCGCAGAAGGTGATCCTGGCCAACGGCGGCGTGCTCGTCGGCGAGTTCGACAAGGGCCCGGCCTGGCTGCACAGCCAGGGGCTGCGCTTTGTCGTCGAGCTCGGCAGCGCCCACGGCGCTTGAAGGTCTGCGGCCGGGGGCACCGCAGCGGGCCCGCTACTTCCAGCGCTGCGGCTCGAGCACCACGCTGCCCGAGTCGCTCGACACGGTCAGCACGCCGTCGTGCACGGTGGCCTGCAGCTGCATCGAGCGCGCGGCCAGTGCCGCCAGGGCCTGGGTGTCGGCGCTGGCCAGGCGCCAGACCTGGAGCTTGTCCTGGCGCGAGAGCTTGTTCTGGATGCCGCGCCACCAGACCTCGGCCGCAGCGCTGAAGGCGTAGACGCGCACGGCATCGGCGACGCTGGCGGCCCGTGCCAGCGGGCGCTCCTCGGGCTGGCCGACCTCGATCCAAAGCCGCTTGCGGCCGGTGTAGTCGGTCAGCGCGAGATCGGGGTCGTCGGGGTCGGACAGGCCGGCACCGAAGGCCAGCGTGCCGTCGCCGCCGAGCATGGTCTGCAACTCGTGCGCGTTCAGCGCCAGCGCGGCCAGGCGGACCATCATGCGCTCGTCGGTCTCGCTGGGGTGGCGGGCCAGCGTCAGCGCGTGGTCGGCGTAGTGTGCGTGGTCGATGTCGGCCAGTTGCATGCTGGCCTTGAAGATGGTGGCTTTGAGGGTCAAGTGCGGGGCGATGGTGTTGCGGCGGCAGGGCCCGAGCATAGGCGGCGCGCGACCGCTCAGCCGAAGCGGCCGTGGAGAAACCACGCCCCCTGTCCTTGCCCCTGCCCTTGACCCTGCACCGCGGCCGGCAGCCGGTGGCGCCAGACCCACAGCAGCGAGCCGTCGCCGGCCTCGGCGATGAAGTAGTCGCGGGCGACCGCCGACCCGGCCGAGGCCAGGCCCACGTCCCACCAGCCGGCCTCGATGCGCTCGGGGCCGCTCAGCAGGCGCAGCGGCCGGCCCTGCCAGCACGGCAGCGCATCGCGCTCGGACAGCGGCTCGGGCGGCTCCAGCAGCCAGACCGGGCGGTGCAGCGGCAACGCCGCCGGGTTGCCGGATGCGGAGGTCGCGGAGGCCGCGGAGGTCGTGGCCGCCAGCGCCGGGCGCCAGCGGTGGGCGTGCTCGGGCCGGTGGTCGGGCACCGCCTCCAGGCGCAGCACGTGGTCGTCGCCCAGGCGGGCGCGCAGCCGCTCGAGCAGCCGGGCCAGGCCCGCAGCCTGGGTGGCGGGGTCGCCGGCGGTGTCGGGGAACAGGTCGCCCGACGGCGGCGGGGCCTGGCTCAGCGCGTCGCAGCGCAGCGAGAGCTCGAGCACCGGCGCGAGCAGGCTCTGGCGCTCCAGCCGTTCGCGCAGCAGCAGCCCCAGGTGCCCGGCGTCGACCGAGGGGCTGGCGAGTTCGATGCGCAAGGCCAGGTCGGCCGTGGCGGCGGCCGACTCCGAGCGCGCCGAGGATTCGCCGTGCAGCACGAGCTCGAATGCGGCGATGCGCGCCTGGCGCGCTGCGGCCCAGGCCAGCAGCCGCTGCAGCAGCACCGCCGCGGCGGCCATCAGCGGTGCGCTGTGTTCGGCCCGGGCCAGCAGCTCGATGCGCTCGGCAAAACGCGGCGGCGCCTGCTGCCAGGTCTGCGGGTCGGGGCGCTGGCCGAAGGCGCGGTCGATCTCGTCGAGCAGCGCCGGGCCGAAGCGCCGCGCCAGCCCGGCGCGCGGCAGCGCCAGCAGCTCGGCCAGGGTCTGCACGCCCAGCCCGGCGATCGCCTCGGCATGCAGCGCCCCCGCCGTCGCCAGGGTGCAGGGCGCGGCCCCGAGCAGGCGACGCAGTGCCGGCAGCGTCGCCGGGCCGGGCAGCAGGTCGGCCCCGGTCGTGGCGCCGCCGGTCGTCGTGGCCGGAGGGCCCGCCCTCGCCTTCCAGCGCACCAGCCAGGCGGCACCGAGCGCGGTGGGCGCGGCGGCCAGCGCGAGCTGGTGTCCCAGTGGGGCGAGCGCGGCGCGCAGGCGGTCGATCAGGGCCTGGGCACCGCCGAACAGACGCAGGCTGGCGCCGGCCTCGAGCAGCACCGTCGCGCCCTGCCCGGCCGGCAGCACGACGGCGGGCGTGAAGGCCAGCGCCGCATGCACCACGGCGCGCAGCGCGGCGGCCTCGCGGGTGGGGTCGGCCTCGCCCAGGCGCAGCTGCGGCGCCAGCGCCAGCGCGGTGGCGCGACGCATGCCCACGCGCACGCCGGCGGCCGTGGCCCGGGCGTCGACGGCGGCGATGCGGTGCTGCTCGATCAGCGCCAGCGGCTCGCCCGTGGCGGGCAGCGTCGCGGCCCAGGCCTCGAGCGCCAGGGCCGGCAGGTGCACGGCCAGCCACCAGGGCGAGCGGGGGCTTGCGGCCGGCACGGGTCTCAGGCCACCCGCGCGACCGGCGCGACCTGCGCCAGGGCAGCCGCATCGGCCGGCTGATCGGTCGGCTGTTGCGACCTGGCCACCGCCGCGGCCGCGTCGAACAGCCGGCTGCGCTGGCGGGCCGATTCGGCCAGCACCGCCGGCAGGCGCAGACGCAGCGTGCCGGCCAGCGGCGGACCGCGGCGCTTGAGGATCTGCAGCCGCAGTGCGTCCGGCCCCGGCCCGGGGTGCAGCAGCAGGCGCAGCGGCGCCGGGCTGGGCTTGAGCCGGGCCTGGGCGTCGCGCAGCAGAAAGGCCGGCCCCGGGTGGCCCTGGGCCGCCAGTTGCAGCCGCCGCAGCGCATCGGCCGGCAGCTGCGCCGGCAGCCAGGCCAGCACCGCCGCCGCCTGGCCGCTGGCCAGCGTGTGCTCCAGCGCCCACAGCACGTCGGCCGCGGGCAGCCGCTCGCGCGCCCGGCCGCGGGCCCCGTCGCGGCTGCGCACGACCACCAGGCGCTGCCAGGCGATGCCCAGCGCCGCCAGCGCCCAGGGGCAGGGCTCGGCCGGCGGGTCGAACCAGATCAGCGGCCGGGCGGGCATCGCCGCCAGCAGCGCGGTGGCCACCGGCGCCAGCAGCCGCAGCTCGCCGATGCCGGGGTGCGGCAGCAGCAGTTCGGTCAGCGTGCGACAGGGCCAGCCACCGCCGGGGAGTTCGACATCCAGCGCCGGCTGCCCGCTGGTGCAGACCTCACCGGCCACCCGTCCGATCTGGCTGGCCCGCCACAGCGTCGGGTGCAGCGCAGCAAGCGGATCGAGCGGATCGGGAGGGTCTGAGGAATGGCGGAGGTCGGGCGCGGCGGTGGCCACGGCAGGGGCCGGCAAGGCGGACGGGGAAAGAGGGGCAGCATAACTGTATAAAAATACAGTCCTCTTGTGCAATCCCCCCACCTCACCCCGTCTCGCCCGGTCTCCCTCAACCGCGCTCGAAACCCCGCTTCAGCCACGCCGACGCCACTGCGACCGCGGTACGGGCTTCGTCGATGAGGCCTCCCATCAGGAAGAAGCCGTGGATCTGGCGCTCGAAGCACAGGTACTGGACCGGCACGCCGGCCGCCGACAGCGCGTCGGCGTACTGCCGGCCTTCGTCGCGCAGCGGGTCGAAGCCGGCGGTCAGCACCAGGGCCGGCGCGACGCCGCGCAGGTCGGGCGCGAGCAGCGGCGAGGCGCGCCAGTCGCGCCACTGGTCGGGGTCGGGCACGTAGTGGCCCCGGTAGTAGGCGATGCTGTCGCGCGTGAGGCTGTAGCCCTGGCCGTTGTGCGCATGCGAAGGCGCCAGCGCGCGCATGTCGGTGACGGGGTAGATCAGCAACTGCAGCGCCAGCGCATGGCCGGCGTCGCGCTCGGCCAGCGCCACGGCGGCGGCAAGGTTGCCGCCGGCGCTGTCGCCACCCACCGCGAACCGGGCCGGATCCGCGCCCAGTTCGGCGGCGTGTTCACGGGCCCAGCGCAACGCCGCCAGACTGTCGTCGAAGGCCGCCGGGAAGCGGTGCTCGGGCGCGAGCCGGTAATCGACCGAAAGCACCAGGCAGCCGGCGCCCGCGGCGATCTCGCGGCAGGCCGTGTCGTGGGTGTCGAGGTCACCGATGACCCAGCCGCCACCGTGCAGGTAGACGAGCAGCGGCGCTCCAGCCCCAGCCCCGTCCGCGGCCAGCCCCAGCGGCCGATAGAGCCGCAGCGGCAGCGGGCCGGCGGCCGTGGCCGCGACAAGGTCGCTGACCTCGGCCAGTGGCGGCGGCACCGGCTGCGACCAGCCGGCGCGCTCGCGGTACAGCCGTCGTGCCTCGGCCGGCGCAAGCGTGTGCACCGGCGGCACCTGGCGCGCCACCAGGGTGTCGAGGAAGGCGCGGGCTTGCGGATCGAGCATCGCGGTGCGGGCCTAGGCCCAGAGCCGCCAAAGGGCCACGACGAGGTGACCCCAGATCAGCAGGTTCAGTCCCAGCATCGCAAAGACGCCGGTGATGTTCCAGAGGGTCCTGGCACGGTCGGCGCAAGAGTTTTCGCCCGTGACGAGATACAGCAGGAAATACAGCACCGACGGCGCGAAGGTGCCGACGACCAGCACGCCCATGACCCAGTAGAAAACGACCATCGCGGGTTCTCCCGGTTATGGGTGTCAGGCCCGCAGGCCGTTGCCGTTGCCGTTGCTGCTGCCGGGGCCGGTCATGCGCGGCCCGACCGCCGGCTGCGCGGTTGCGTCTTGTCCAATTCGGCGAACTGCTGCTTGAGCAGGATCTGCAGCGTCCGCGCATGCTCGACCGGCAGGCGCAGACAACTGCTGGTCGCCCCGTCGTCGCGAACCTGGCGCGACATCACCAGTGCATCGATGGAGATCTCGATCAGGCCCTTGTCGTGCTTCATCGACTTCAGGCGTTGCACTTCGATGTCGTAGGGCTTCATCGCGGTCGCCGGACTAGACCGACAGCAGGTCGACCTCGAACACCAGGGTCGCGTTCGGCGGGATCACGCCGCCGGCACCGCGGGCGCCGTAGCCCATCTCGGGCGGAATCGTCAGCACGCGCGTGCCACCGACCTTCATGCCCTGGACACCGGCGTCCCAGCCCTGGATGACCTCGCCGCCACCCAGGCGGAAGGCAAACGGCTGGCCGCGGTCCTTGCTGCTGTCGAACTTGCGTCCGCGCGACTTGTCGGCGGCGGGGTCGTACAGCCATCCGGTGTAGTGCACCTTGACGCGCTGGCCGGCACTGGCCTCGGGGCCATCGCCCACCACGGTGTCTTCGATCTGCAGACTCATCGTTCCAACTCCTGGGGAAAACCGCTGATGATGCCAGCCCACGCGGGCACGGCGAAGGCCAGCCAAGCCGCCGGTTGCGTCGCCGCCGGCAGATCGCCCAAGCCGAGCACGGTGGCGGCCTCGCGCAGTGCCGCCACGGCATCCTCCGGGCGCTGCAACGACAAAGGCGCCGCGCCGTTCTGCTTGCTCAGCTTGTGGCCGTCGGCAGCCAGCACCAGCGGCGTGTGCAGGTAGCTCGGGCGCGGCAGGCCGAGGGCGCGCTGCAGCAGGATCTGGCGCGCGGTGTTGTCGGCCAGATCCTCGCCTCGCACGACATGCGTCACGCCCTGGTCGGCGTCGTCGACCACGACGGCGAGTTGATAGGCCCACAGGCCATCGGCACGCCGCAGCACGAAGTCGCCCACGGCCTCGGCGACGTCCTGCTGCTGGGCGCCGAGGCGGCGGTCGTGCCAGTGCAGCGCGTGGCCCGGGCTGCCGGTGTGCAGCCGCCAGGCGCGGGGCGCACGGCCGGCCAGGCCACCGGATTCGGGGCGGCAAGTCCCGGGGTAGACCAGTTCGCCGAAACGCTGCGGTGCCACGCCGCGCCCGGCCCACGCCGCTTCGATGTCGCGCCGGCTGCACGCGCAGCCATAGGCCAGGCCCCGGGCGATCAATGCATCCAGCGCGTCGCGGTACAGATCGCCCCGGCGGCTTTGCCACGCCACTTCGCCGTCGGGCACGAGACCGCAGCGCGCAAGCTGGTCGAGGACCACGCCGTCGGCGCCGGGCACGCAGCGTGGCCCGTCGACGTCTTCGATGCGCACGAGCCAGTGCCCGCCGTGCACCCGCGCGTCCAGCCAGCTCGCGAGCGCGGCCACCAGCGAGCCGGCGTGCAGCGGCCCGGTCGGCGACGGGGCAAAACGGCCGAGGTAGCGCGAATCGACGCTCACGTCGCCTGTCGCAAGGCCGCCTGCTTGCCCAGCACGAGCGCGCGCTGGGTGAGCGGGTTCTCGAGCTGGCCCAGCCACCACGTCAAGGCCCGCCCCAGCGCGTGCGGACCGCGCTCGGCGCGCCAGGCGTAGTGCAGCCGCGCGAGGTGGGGCGGGCGGACCGTCGTGCGGACCACCAGGCGGCCGGCATCGACATGCGGCTGGGCCCAGGTCTGCGGCACGAAGCCGCAGCCCAGGCCGCGCAACAGAGCCTCGATCTTGTCGCGCATGGTCGGGACCGTCAGCACGTCCTGCCCGGCGAGCAGGTTGTAGGTGGCAGGCGCCAGACGCAGCGCGCTGTCGGCAACCGCCACGGCCCGGTGGTGCACGAGCTGCGCATCGCTCAGCGGCTCGGGAACCTGGGCCAGCACATGCCGAGGCGAGACGCAGAACACGAAGGGCAGCTCACCCAGCAGCCGGGTCTCGATGCCCCCAGGGTTGGAGTACTCGCCGGCGACGCCGATGGCCAGGTCGACCTCGGCATGCACCAGCGACTCCCAGGCGCCGGTGAGGACGTCCTTGCGCAGGCGCAGCCGGGTGCCGTGGCCTCGCTCGGCGCCACGTTCGTCGCGGCGGTCGGAGAGCTCGCAGAAGGCCGTGACCAGGTCGAAGACCGTATCCGGGCAGATGACGTCTTCCACCGTCACCGAGAGCGTCGCCTCCCAGCCGTCGGCCACCCGGCGTACGCGGTTGGCAACCGCGTCGAGCTCCTGCAGCAGCCGGCGGCCTTCGGTCAGCAACTCGGTGCCCGCCTCGGTGAGCTGCGCGGTGCGCGAGCTGCGGTCGAAGAGCAGCACGTCCAGCGCGTCTTCAAGCTGGCGCACGCTATAGGTCAGTGCCGAAGGCACCTTGCCGAGTTCGCGCGCGGCGGCGGCAAAGCTGCCGGTGCGGGCGATGGTGTCCATCATCGCCAGGGCGTCGGGGGTCAGGGCCTGGCGGCGGTCGGGCATGGATCGGCAGTCTGCGGGTCGGAGGAGCAGTTCATCTTATTTGAACGCCCTCTTCGACGCCGCTCCACCCTGGCAAGCCCTGCGCTTCCTACAGTCACGTCACCGCGCCGCAGACCGGTGGCGCCAGCTCAGCACAGGAACAGGACTCCATCATGCTGACGATCCGACGCTCGCACGAACGCGGCCAGGCCGACCACGGCTGGCTCAAGAGCTTTCACAGCTTCTCGTTTGCCGACTACCACGACCCGGCCCACATGGGCGTGGGCAACCTGCGGGTCATCAACGAGGACCGCATCGCCCCGGGCACCGGCTTTGGTACCCATGGCCACCGCGACATGGAGATCGTCTCCTACGTGCTGTCGGGCGCGCTGGCCCACAAGGACAGCATGGGCAACGGCCAGGCCGGCGCCGCCCCGCTTGGAAAGGCGGCCGGCGTGATCCTGCCCGGCGACGTGCAGCGCATGAGCGCAGGCACCGGCGTGATGCACAGCGAGTTCAACCACGCCGCCGACCAGACCACGCACTTCCTGCAGATCTGGATCCTGCCGCGCGAGCGGGGCATCCGTCCGGGCTACGAGCAGAAGCACTTCAGCGTGGCCGACAAGCGGGGCCGACTCGCGCTGGTGGCGTCACCCGACGGTCGCGACGGCTCGGTGACGATCCACGCCGACGCCAGCATCCGGGCCGGGCTGTTCGACGGCGACGAGCGCGCGACACTGGCACTGGATCGCCAACGCCTGACCTATGTGCACGTGGCAGGCGGCACGCTGCGCGTGAACGACCGTGGACTGCAGGCCGGCGATGCGGTGACCCTGGTCGACGAGCACGAGCTCATGCTCGAGGGCGGCCAGGACGCCGAAGTGCTGGTGTTCGACCTTGCGCGCTGAACACGACCCCTCCTCCCAACCCAAGAAGCGAAACCCATGAGCAAGAAAATCGTCATCGTCTACCACAGCGGCTACGGCCACACCCAGCGCGTCGCCGAGGAAGTGGCCGCCGGCAGCGGCGGCACGCTGCTGCGCATCGACGCCGAAGGCAACCTGCCCGAAGGTGGCTGGGAACAGCTCGAAGCCGCCGATGCCATCGTCTTCGGCAGCCCCACGTACATGGGCACCGTGAGCTGGCAGTTCAAGAAGTTCGCCGACGCGTCCAGCAAGCCGGGTTCGGCCAGAAGTGGAAGAACAAGCTCGCCGCCGCCTTCACCAACAGCGCCACCCTCAACGGCGACAAGCTCTCGACGCTGCACTACCTGTTCACGCTCTCGCAGCAGCACAGCATGCTGTGGGTGGGCACGGGCATGATGCCGGCCAACCACAGCGGCGCGACGCGCAGCGACATCAACAACATCGGCTCGTTCAGCGGCCTGATGACGGTATCACCCTCGGACAAGGACGCCAGCGGCATCCCCGCCGGCGACCTGGCCACCGCGCGCAAGTTCGGCGAGCGCATCGTCGAGGCGCTGGCGCTGCTGAAGTAGGCACCGAGGCCACCCCTCACCCCTGCCCTCTCCCCGCAAGCGGGGAGAGGGAGAAGACCTGAGCCCCCTCTCCCGCCCTGCGGGAGAGGGCTGGGGTGAGGGTGCGCACTGCCGTCAAGCCGTCTTCGCTTCCGCCAGCCCCAGCTCGCGGACCATCGCCTGGCGCATCAGGAACTTCTGCGCCTTGCCCGTCACCGTCATCGGCAGCTCGGGCACGAAGCGGATGTGCCTTGGCACCTTGTAGTGCGCGATCTGGTCGCGGCAGAAGGCCACGATGTCCTCGGCGGTGGCCTGGGCGCCGGGCTTCAGCACGATCCAGGCGGCGATCTCCTCGCCGTAGCGCGGATCGGGCACGCCGAACACCTGCACCTGGGCCACCGCAGGGTGGCGGAACAGGAACTCCTCGATCTCGCGCGGGTAGACGTTCTCGCCGCCGCGGATCAGCATGTCCTTCACGCGGCCGACGATGTTGCAGTAGCCCTCGGCGTCGATCGTCGCCAGGTCGCCGGTGTGCATCCAGCCGTCGCGCACGGCCTCGGCGGTCTTGGCCTCGTCGTCCCAGTAGCCCAGCATCACGCTGTAGCCGCGGGTGCAGAGCTCGCCCGTCCCGCCGACCGGCACGGTGCGGCCTTCGGTGTCGACGATCTTCACCTCCAGGTGCGGCTGCACACGCCCGACGGTCGAGACACGGCGCTCGACCGGGTCGTCGATGCCGCTCTGGAACGACACCGGCGCGGTTTCGGTCATGCCATACGCGATGGTCACGTCGCGCATGTTCATCTGCGTGTTGACGCGCTTCATCACCTCGATCGGGCACGGGCTTCCGGCCATGATGCCGCCGCGCAGCGCCGAGAGGTCGAACTCCGCGAATCGCGGGTGGTCGAGCTCGGCGATGAACATCGTCGGCACGCCCTGCAGGTGCGTGCAGCGCTCCTGGTGCAGGGCCTGCAGGGTGGCCAGCGGGTCGAAGCCTTCACCGGGGTAGACCATCGTGCCGCCGACGACCGCACTCGCCAGGCTGCTCATCACCATGCCGAAGCAGTGGTACAGCGGCACCGGGATGCACAGCCGGTCGCCCGCGCGATAGTCCATCGCCGCGGCCACGAACAGCGCGTTGTTGACGATGTTGTGGTGGGTCAGCGTCGCGCCCTTGGGTGCGCCGGTGGTGCCGCTGGTGAACTGGATGTTGATCGCGTCGTGGCAGGACAGCGTGGTGCCGATTCGGCGCGCCTGGGCGACGCTTTCGGCATCGGCGCCAGCCATCAGCTCGGGCAGGTTGAACATGCCCGGCGTCCGTGCGTCGCCCATCCGGATCACGCACTTCAGCTGCGGCAGCCGGGCGGCCACCAGCGCCCCGGGCTCGCAGTGCGCGAGTTCGGGGGCCAGCGTCTGCAGCATGCCGAGGTAGTCGCTCGTCTTGAAGGAAGGGGCGCTGATGACGCCCTTGCACCCGACCTTGTTGAGCGCGTACTCCAACTCGGACAGCCGATAGGCCGGGTTGATGTTGACCAGCACGACACCGATGCGCGCCGTGGCGTACTGCGCCAGCACCCACTCCGGCCGGTTCGGCGCCCAGATGCCCAGGCGGTCGCCCTTGCCAAAGCCGAGCTTCAGCAGCGCCGCCGCCAGGCGATCGCTTCGTGTCTGCAGCTCTTGCCAGGTCCAGCGCAGGCCGGCCTCGACGAACACCGCCGCTTCGGCGTCGGGCAGTCGCGCCACGGTCGCGTCCAGGCAGTCGGCGATGGTGGCGTTCGACAGCGCAGGTTCCAGCGCTCCGGCCACGTGTGAGACACCGTTCGCGGGTCGGCGCGGATCGGTGAGCGGGTCCGAGGCATTCACTTCGGCTCCTCCTTCACAAGCATCCAGGCCGCCAGCATCCCGAAGGCCACGTTGAGCACGCCCAGGGTCCCGATCAGCGCCAGGCCGATGCCGTTGAGCGGCAGCGTGTTCATCGCCCAGGCGCAGGCCGAACTCAGCATGTTGAAGACCAGCATCTGCCAGAACAGCAAACGACCGGGCTGCCAGAGACGTCGCCACTTGCCCATCGATCAGGCCCCCGCGCCCACCACCAGCGCCGCGCCGGCGCCCAGCGCGCGCAGCTTGGACTCGGCGACCTCGCGCCGCATCGGGGCCAGGCCACAGTTGGTGCAGGCGATCAAGCGCCGCTCGGGCACCCAGCGCAGCGCGGCGGCCAGCGTCGCCGCCACCTCGTCGGCCGACTCGATGGTGTCGCTGGCGACGTCGATCACGCCGACCATCACGTCCTTGCCTTCGAGCAGGCCCATCAGTTCCGGCGGCACGTGGGAGTGGATGCACTCCAGGCTCACCTGGTCGATGGAACTCGCGCTCAGCGCCGGGAAGACCTGCTCGTACTGCCGCCACTGACCCCCGAGCGTGGCCTTCCACTTCACGTTGGCTTCGATGCCGTAGCCGTAGCAGATGTGGACCGCCGTCTTGACGGCACGGCCGCGTGCGGCGCCGGCTTCGTGCAGGCCGGCAGCGGCCCGCTCCAGCGCCTTGACGCCCCAGTCGGCCGCGTCGGCCATGTAGACATTGAACGCCGGCTCGTCGAACTGCACCACGTCCACGCCGTCGGCCACCAGGGCATGCGCCTCCTGGTTCAGCAGCTCGGCGAACGCCATCGCCATCGCGACCCGGTCACCGTAATGGCGGTCGGCGACGGTGTCGACGATCGTCATCGGACCCGGCAGCGTGAACTTGGTCGGCCGTGTCGTCGCCGCGCGCAGGCAGCGCGCCTCGGCCTCGTGCACCCGGCCGGTCAGTGCCAAGGGCGCGACGACCTGCGGCACCATGGCCTTGTAGCGGTCGGCGCGGATGCCCATCTCGACCTTGTGCTCGAAGTCGATGCCGCTCACGCGCTCGAGGAACCCGTGCACGAAGTGCTGGCGGCTCTGCTCGCCGTCGCCGATCGTCGTCAGCCCTGCGGCCTCTTGCGCATGGACCCACAGCCGGGTTGCGTCGAGCTTGGCTTCTGCCAGGACGTCAGCCTCCGGGCGCCAGCGCGGCCAGAGCTTGTTCGGCTCTGCGAGCCAGCTCGGCTTGGGCAGACTTCCGGCCACGGTGGCGGGGACGGGCAATGTGGGGGCGGTCATGGCAGCAGTCTCCTCGGGTGGCGCCAGCCTGGTTCGGGCGGTCGGATCATAGGCAGCACTGCGGCCGGTGGATCGAAAGGCGACGGTTTCCCTGGCGTCTGCCGTCCTTTCCGGCTCAAGAAGCCGACCCGGGAGCCGAAGACCTCCGCAGAAGTCTGCTTGCCACCCATGAGCCATCTCTCAGCCGCACTGCAAAGCCTGGGCACCCGCCTGCTGGCGATGCTCGGCCTGATGCTGGCCTTGGGGGCGTTCAGCTCCTGGTACACCTTGTCGCACCAGGCCGAGCTCGCCGACGAGGTGCAACAACTCACGGGCAGCGCCCATCGGCAGGACCCCGTGGCCACGCACACGCAGGAACTGCGCGAGCGCCTGGACCAGCACCGCAGCCGGCTGCTCGGCCTGATCCTGGCCGGCACCGTGCTCGGTGCGGCGTTGCTGGCCTGGGTCTTCCGGCACCTCGTCGGTCCGCTGCGCGCCAACGCCCGCGCCGCACGCCGCATGGCCAAGGGCGACTTCGATCTCCGGCTGACGGTGCCGGGCCGCGGCGAGATCGCCGAGATGTCCGGCGCGCTGAACCTGCTGGCCGACGCCGTGGTGCAACGCGAGACGCTGCTGCGCGATTCCATCGACCGAGACGCGCTGTCCGGCCTGCCGCAGCGCAATCGCTTCCTGGGCGACCATGCAGACCGGGTGCGAGGCGACGGGGCACATGCGGTCCTGGTGTTCGACATCGAGCGGCTCAAGACCATCAACGCCGTGCTTGGCTTCGAAGCGGGCGACGCCGTGATCGTGGAGACGGCGCGTCGCGCTTCTGAGGCATCGAACGGCGCTGCTGCGCGCCTGGCCGGCGGCGCCTTTGCCGCCGTGCTGACACTGCCCGATGACGTGCCGCATTCTGAGAACCAGGCCCAGTTGCTGGCCGAACGCTTCCAGCGCGCGCTGGAGCGGACCACCGCCTGGCAGGGCCATGCGATGGACCTGGCGGTGACGGTCGGGGTGGCGCTGGCGCCGCTGCACGGGCGCAAGATGCCGGCACTGCTGCACACCGCCGAGCAGGCGCTGTACCTGGCCAAGCGTCAGCGCCGCAGCGTTGTCGTGCATGCGCAGAGTGCCAGCGATGCCGACGCCGCACGGCGCGAGCACCTGACGCTGCACTCCGAGCTGCAGTCGGCGATCGAGAACGGGCAGCTCGTGCCCTTCCTGCAGCCCAAGCTCTGCTTGAAGACCGACCGCATCGTCGGCGCCGAGGCGCTGGTCCGCTGGCGGCACCCCGAAAGGGGCTGGGTACCTCCGTCGGAGTTCATTCCGTTCGCTGAAAGCACCGGCCGCATCGCACAGGTCACGCGCACGATGCTGGCCCAGTGCGTTGCGCTGCTCGCAGACGAGAACGAACATGACGACTCCCTGGGCGGGATCTCGATTGCGGTCAACATCTCGACCTACGACCTTCGCGACGCCGGATTTGCCAACCGCCTGGGGGGCCTGCTGCGGCAGCACGGCGTCGCCGCAAGGCGGCTGCAGATCGAGGTCACCGAAACCGGCCTGCTGGACAGCGGCAGCGAGCCCGTGCAGCGCCTGCACGCCTTGCGCGCCCAGGGCGTCGGCCTGGCGATCGACGACTTTGGCGTCGGCCAGTCGTCGCTGGCCTACCTGCAGCGTCTGCCGGCCCAGGAGCTGAAGATCGACCGTGCGTTCGTCAGCGGTGTCGACCGCGACGCGACCAAGCGTGGCCTGTTCGAGGCCATCGTGCGACTGGGCCACAGTCTCAAGCTCATGGTCACGGCAGAGGGCGTGGAGACCGAGGGCGAACTGGCGGTGGCTCGCGAAGCCGGCTGCGACACCGCCCAGGGCTACCGGATCGCCAAGCCCATGGCGGCCGCCGACTTCAGGCGCTGGTGCCGCGCCCGTCGCCACGAGCAACCACCGACCAACGCCGGGCTCGTCACCGCCTGAAACCGCGGCTGCCTCAGGCCGGCGCCTCCTCGAGCAGGCCGCGCTTCTTGAGCAACGGCTGCACCGCGGCCGGCCGGCCGCGAAACGCGACGTAGGTCTCCTGCGGCGCGACGCGGGAGCCGGCGGCGTAGATGTGGCGCTGCAGCCGTGCCGCAACCTCGGGCGCAAACGGGTTGCCGGCCTCGACGAAGGCGTCGTAGCCATCGGCATCCAGCACCTCGGCCCACAGGTACACGTAGTAGCCAGCGGCATAGGCGCTGCTCGAGAACAGGTGCTGGAAGTGCACCAGGCGATGGTTCTGGCCCACCTCGTCGGGCAGGCCCTGGGCACGCAGCCAGTCGCGTTCGAAGGCACACAGGTCGGCGGGTGGCTCCGGATCCTGGCGCGCATGCACGGCCTGGTCGATCAGGGTGCTGGCGCAATAGCGCACGGTCTCGTAGCCCTGGTTGAAGCGGCGCGCCTGCTGCAAGCGGTCGATCAGCGCATCCGGAATCGGCTCGCCGCTCCGGAAGTGACGGGCATGGCGCTGCAGCACCTCGCGTTCCTGGATCCAGTGCTCGAAGATCTGCGACGGCAACTCGACGAAGTCACGCAGCACCTGGGTGCCCGACAGCCGCCGATAGGTCACGTCAGACAACAGGCCATGCAGGCCATGGCCGAACTCGTGGAACAGTGTGCGCGCGTCGTCCAGGCTCAGCAGGGTGGGCTCGCCCGGTGCACCGCGGGCGAAGTTGTTGTTGTTGAGGATGATCGGCAGGCTGATGCCGGAGCCGGTCCCAGCGGCGTCAGCGGCGTTGCGATGCTGCCAGCGCAGCGAACTCATCCACGCCCCGCTGCGCTTGCCACCCCGTGCGAAGTTGTCCTGCAGGAACAGGCCCACCGGCGTTCCGTCGGCGCGATTCACCTCGTAGGCCACGACGTCCGGGTGGTAGACCGGTACATCGTCGCGGCGCGTGAAGACCAGGCCGAACAGGCGCTGCGCGCAATCGAAGGCTGCGGCCACCACGGCCGGCAACGGGAAGTAGGGCTTGACCTCGGCGTCATCGACGGCATAGCGGCGCTGGCGCACGCGCTCGGCCCAGTAGCGCCAGTCCCAGGCCTGCAGAGGCTCGTGCTCCGGAACACCGGACTCGCGCCGCTCGGCGTCCAGGGCCTCGCGTTCACGGGCCAGGGCGGCCAGCGCACGCGGCCAGACCTCGTCGAGCAGCCCCTGAACCGCCTGGGGCGTGCCGGCCATCGTGTCGGTCAGGGCGTGGGCCGCGAAGTTCGGCCGCCCGTGCAGCCTGGCCTGTTCGTGGCGCAGGCGCAGGATGTCGCGAACGGTCTCGCGGTTGTCGTTTTCGCCGGGGTGTTCGCCGCGGCCGACCCAGGCGCGCCAGGCGGCCTCGCGCAGGTCGCGCCGTTGCGAGAAGGTCAGGAACGGGACCACCGACGACCGGGACAAGGTGATCGCCCAACCCGCCAGGCCCCGCTCAGCCGCAGCCTGTTGCGCCGTGGTGCGGACGAACTCCGGCAGCCCAGCGAGATCGGCCTCGTTCTGCAGGTGCAGATGAAAGCTCGCCTCGTCATGCAGCACGTTCTGTGCAAACCGGGTGTTCAGCCGGGCCAGGTCGGACATCAAGGCGGCGTAGTGCACCTGATCGGCCGGCGCGAGCCGGGCGCCGGCACGGACGAAGTCGTCGTACACCCGTTCGACCAGCCGGCGTTGCTCGGGCGCCAGCGCCTCACGTCCGGCGAACACGGCCGACACACGGGCAAACATCGCCGCGTCCATGAAGACCGCGCTGTCGTGTTCGGCCAGCGGGCCTGCCATCGCGCGCTGCACGGCTTGCAAGGCATCGCTGGTCGCCGATGCCGCCAGGTTGTGGAAGACCGACGCCACCGCGGCCAGCCGAACGCCGGCGCGATCGAATGCAGCCAGGGTGTTGTCGAAGTCCGGGGCCGCCGGGTTGGCGGCGATCGCCGCAAGCTCGGCGAGGTGTTCGGCCATCGCCTGGCGCAAGGCGGGCTCGAAGTGCTCGGCCCGAAGCGCCGCAAACGGGGGCAGAGAGTACGGCGCGGTCCAATCGGCGAGCAGCGGATTCACGGCAGCGGACTCACTTGCCGGCCTTGATGGCGGTCTCGTCTTCTTCGCGGTAGCGGCGGTCCGAGCAGTTCTCGATCCAGCCCTTGCGCTCGTCCTCGAGCCGGAGGTTGGCGTCGTTCCAATCCTTGTTGCGCGTGTTCCACTCGGCGATGCGCGTGTCCAGGGCCGCCTTCTTGTCGTTGAAGGCCTTGGTCTCGGACTGCAGCCGCTCGATCGTCGCGACGCGCTCGCCATCCAGCGCCTTGGCGGCGGCGTTGATGGCCACCTGCTCGTCGTTGAGTTCCTTGCGCGCACGCTCCTGGGCCGGGCCGCTGCGGCCGGAAGCCGCAAAGGCCTTGGCCGATTCGTTGAAGGCCTCGACACGCTTGCCGTGGGCGACGTTCTTGGCATTCAAGGTCTCGACCGCTTCCTTGTGGCGAGGCTGCAGTGCGGTGAGCTCGGCCTTCAGCGCGTCCTGCAACGCCACGATGGCGTTCTTCTCGTCGGCAATGGCGGGCCGCAGGGCCTCGTGCTTTTCAATTCGGCCGCGGATGTCGCCTTCCTGGTTCAGGCAGACGCGCAACTCGTCGCGGGTCAGGATGGGCTTGCGCGCGCCGGCGGCGCCGTCACCCTTGCCGCCCCCGAGGGCCAGCGTCTTGTTGTCGGCCGGCGCCGCCTTTGCCGGCGCGGCAGCAGCCGGTTTGGCGGCAGGCGGCTTGGCGACTGCGGGCTTGGCGGCAGCCGGCGGCTTGGTTGCGGTCGCAGGGGCCTGGGCCGAGACCCCGGTGGCGAGACCCAGGGACGCCAGCGCAACGAGCAGCGGGGAGACGATTCGGAAACTGAAGGACATGGGGCAACCTCTGGAACCGCGACCGGGCGCGGCGGTGTTCAATCGAGACGGCAATGATGCCAGGGGAGCTGTTGCTGGCGGCTCCGGGTCTGCCCAAGCAGAGCGGTCCGCTGGCCTTGTGGCACAGTGCCGGTCCCTTGAATCCGAGACGGCCGCCGTTCCCATGTTGCAAACCCTTTGCCGCCCGCTTCTGGCCGGTGTGATGCTGGGCGCCACGATGATTGGCACCGCCAGCGCCCAGGCCCCCGGCGCGCCGACCCCGAACGATCCTTATCTCTGGCTTGAGGACGTCACCGGCGAACGGGCCCTGGCCTGGGTACGCGAGCGCAATGCGGCCAGCGAGCAGCGCCTGCAGGCCGACCCCGGCTTTGCCAACCTGCGCACGCAGCTGCGCGAGGTGCTCGATTCGCGAGCCCAGATCCCGTACGTCACGCGCCTGGGGGGTCAGCTCTACAACTTCTGGCGCGACGCCGCCAACCCGCGCGGCCTGTGGCGGCGGACAACCCTTGCCGAGTACCGCAAGGCAGAGCCGGCCTGGGAGACCGTGCTCGACATCGACGCGCTGGGCAAGGCCGAGGGCGTCAACTGGGTCTGGAAGGGCAGCGACTGCCTGCCGCCGGCCTACCGCCGCTGCCTGCTGAGCCTGTCCAAGGGTGGCGCAGACGCCACCGTCATCCGCGAGTTCGACACGGTGGACAAGAGGTTTGTCGACGGCGGGTTCACCCTGCCGGAGGCCAAGTCCGACTCCAACTGGCTCGACGCCGACACCTTGCTGGTCGGCAGCGCCGACAGCCCGGAAACGAGCACCGACAGCGGCTATGCACGGGTCGTCAAGCGCTGGCAGCGCGGCACGCCGTTCAGCGCGGCGAAGACCCTGTTCGAAGGCGAAAAGGCCGATGTCGGAACCTGGACCTCGGTCGACCACACGCCGGGCTACAAGCGCGTGCTGGTGCAGCGTGCCACCGGCTTCTTCAGCCAGAGGAGCTGGCTGCTCGAAGGCGACAAGGCGGTCGCCATCGAGATGCCCGAGCACCTGCGCTTCACGTTCTGGCGCGAGCGCATCGTCTTCAACCCACGGCAGGACTGGGACATCGGCGGCGTCAAGCACCCCGGCGGCTCGCTGCTGGTGGCCGACTTCAAGGCCTGGCAGCGCGGCGAGCGCAAGCTGACACCCCTGTTCGTGCCCAGCGCGACGCGGGCGTTGTCGTCGTACGTCGTGACGCGCGACCGGCTGATCGCCAACGTGATGGACAACGTCGCCGGCAAGCTCGAGGAATGGACGCCGCCAACCAAGCCCGGCGCCGCCTGGACCCGCCGCGACGTGAAGGCGCCCTACCCCGGCACGCTGTCGATCACGGCGCTGCACGACCCGCATGTCAAGGGGGATGCGCTGGCCGAGCACTACTGGTTGAACGCCGCGAACTTCCTGTCGCCGGACAGCCTGAGCCTGGCCCGCGCCGGCAGCGACACGCACGAGCCGCTGAAGCAGCGCCCGACCTTCTTCGATGCCACCGGCATGCGCGCCGAACAGCGCTTCGCGACCAGCCGCGACGGCACCCGGGTGCCCTATTTCGTGATCTGGCCCAAGGGCGCGACGGCCAATGGCGACAACCCGACGCTGCTTTACGGTTACGGCGGCTTCCAGGTCAGCGAGAGGCCGTTCTACAGCGGCGGAGTCGGTCGCGCCTGGCTGTCCAAAGGCGGGGTCTACGTGCTGTCCAACATCCGCGGCGGCGGTGAATTCGGCCCCGCCTGGCACCAGGCCGCGCTGCGCGAAAAGCGCCAGAACGCTTTCGACGACTACATCGCCATCGCTGAAGACCTGGTCAAGGCGCGCATCACCCAGCCCAAGCGGCTGGCGATCCAGGGCGGGAGCAACGGTGGCCTGCTGGTCGGTGCGGTGATGCTGCAGCGGCCCGACCTGTTCGGCGCCGTGCTGTGCCAGGTGCCGCTGCTGGACATGCAGCGCTACCACCTGCTGCTGGCCGGTGCCTCGTGGGTCGCCGAGTACGGCAACCCCGACAAGCCCGAGGACTGGGCCTTCATCTCGAAGTACAGCCCCTACCAGCGCGCGCTGGCGGTCCCCGCTGGGACCCGGCTGCCCCCGATGTTCCTGGTCACGTCGACACGCGACGACCGGGTCCACCCCGGCCATGCGCGCAAGATGGCGGCAAGGCTGGCTGAACTGGGCCAGCCGGTGACGTACTGGGAGAACATCGAAGGCGGCCACGGCGGCGCGGCCGACAACGGCCAGCGGGCGCAGATGCAGGCGCTGGGCTGGACCTTCCTGTGGCAGGCGGTGGGCGGCGCGCCGACAACGGCGGCCGGCTCCGGCGCAAGCCCTGCGCCCGCGGCCAGCGCCCCGGGCCGCTGACGGCCGCACACAGGCACCACGCACGCGTCACGACGGGCCGTGCTCTGCTGGATCAACGACCAGACGCCGTTGCCGCCAACGTCGCTGGCGCTCGGCCCGGGCAGCGAGGCGCCGGGGCTGGTCGCGGCCGGCGGCCGGGTCACGCCGCAGCGCCTTGAAGAGGCCTACCGACGCGGCATCTTCCCCTGGTACAGCCCGGGCCAGCCGGTGCTGTGGTGGAGCCCGGACCCGCGCATGGTCCTGCAGGTCGCGAACTTCAAGCTGCACCGGTCTCTGGCGAAGACGCTGCGCCGCTTCCTGGCCCAGGCGCCCCGCTGCCGGGTGACCATCGACACCGCATTCGAGCAGACCATCGCGCATTGCGCGCAGACCCCGCGCGCGGGCCAGGAAGGCACCTGGATCGTGCCTTCGGTGCTTGACGCCTACACCCGTTGGCACCGCCAGGGCCGGGTCCACAGCGTCGAGACCTGGATCGACGACCAGCTCGTCGGCGGCCTGTACTTCGTCAACCTGGGCACGATGGTCTTCGGCGAATCGATGTTCAGCCACGCCAGCGACGCCAGCAAGATCGCGCTGGCGGCCCTGGTCGCCCATGCACGCAAGCTGGGGGTGACCTGGATCGACTGCCAGCAGAACACCGGCCACCTGGCGTCGCTGGGCGCCGCGGAGGTCGCGCGTGTGGACTTCGAAGCCCATTTGGCCCGCACGACCCGGGGCCCGGAGCTCGATTGGACCTATGATGATTCGGCATGGGCGTTGCTGTTCGACGCCCCGGAGCCGACTTGACGCACCCGAAAGAGCTCCCTCTCGCGCAGCTGCAGTTTTATGCGACCGCACCGTACCCGTGCAGTTACCTGCCCGGGAGGATGGCGCGCTCGCAAGTCGCCACGCCCAGCCACCTGATCCACGCCGACGCGTACTCCGGCCTGGTCGCCAGCGGCTTCCGCCGAAGCGGCATGTTCACCTACCGGCCCTATTGCGACGGCTGCCGCTCGTGCGTCCCGTTGCGGGTGCCGGTGGCGGGCTTTCAGCCCACACGCAGCCAGCGCCGCAGCGCCAAGGCCCACGGCCACCTGCGCGCCCGCGTGCTGCGACTGGGCTTCGTGCCCGAGCACTACCAGCTCTACCTGCGTTACCAGAGCGGTCGCCATGCCGGCGGCGGCATGGACCAGGACAGCGTCGACCAGTACACCCAGTTCCTGCTGCAGAGTCGGGTCAATTCGCGTCTGGTCGAGTTCCGCGAGCCGCCCGATGCGCAAGGTCGGCCCGGCACGCTGAAGATGGTCTCGATCCTGGACGTCCTGTCCGACGGCATCTCGGCCGTCTACACCTTCTACGAGCCCGAGGCGGGCACCAGCTACGGCACCTACAGCGTGCTCTGGCAGATCGAGCAGACGCGGCTGCTGCAACTGCCCCATGTCTACCTGGGCTACTGGATCGCCGGCAGCCCGAAGATGGCCTACAAGGCCAGCTTCCGACCGCACCAGTTGCTGGTCGACGGTCGCTGGCAGGCGGCGACGGCCGACCCCGGGCCCGAGGTCCGCTGAGGCGAGCTCAGGCCATTGCCCAGACCTCGTCGGGCAGCCTCTGCACCCGCCCTTCTGCTTCGAGCTTGAGCAGGTGGGCCAGCAACGAACGCCTCGCGAGCGGGTGAAGCGCGGGCGGCACGTCGTCGTAGACCCGTTCGACCAGCCAGGTCAGGTCGACGCCGGCAGCGGCAGCCTGGAGCGACACGACGACCTTGGCCTCGCGGCGCAGCCGATGCGCGACGAGGGCCCGGACCGCGCCATGCGGGTTGCCGACCAGGAAGCCATGGCCCGGGGCGAAGAATCGCAGGTCGAGGTCCAACAGTGCACGCAGCGAGCTCAGGTAGGCCGCCATGTCGCCGTCGGGTGGGTTGATGACGACGGTGGAGCCCTGCATCACGTGGTCGCCGGTGAACAGCAGCCGCTCTTCTTCGAGCAGCCAGCACAGGTGGTTGGAGGCATGCCCGGGCGTGTGCACGGCACGCAGCGTGGTGTGCGATCCGACCACCAGCCGCTCGCCGTCGGAAGGCTCGGCCTCGGGCGAAAAGTCTGTGTCCTGACCCGCCGGGTGGATCGCCCGACGCCCGAACACCGGCGCCCCCGTGGCCGCCGCCAGCGCGGCAGCCGCCGGGGAATGGTCGGCATGGGTATGCGTCACCAGGATGCGATCGATCGTGCCACCCAGGCCGCTGGCGGCGTCGAGCAGCGCCTGGACATGGGTGTCGATCGCCGGGCCGGGGTCGATGACGGTGAATCGACGCACCGGGCCGTTGTCGACCGGTCCGGCCAGCGGATCGGCCACAAGGTAGCTGTTCGTCCCCGGCCCGGTCATCGGTCCCGGATTGGGCGCCGTGACGCGCCAGACGCGCGGCGACAGCTGAACCGGCACGCCGGCCAGCAGTTCAGCAGCGATGTCGAGGCGGCCCTCGGGGTCGCGTTCGGCGACCTCGGCGTAAGCGGCATCGTCGGGCAGCAGGATGTGCAGTCGGCCGCCCTTGCTGGCGCGGCGCGGCATGACGCGGGGCGGAAATCGCTCGGCTGCCGCCGTCTGCGCGGCGCTGGCCAGGGCCGCGTCGGCGTGTTCGAAGCGGGCCAGTTCCTCCAGGGTCCGCCGCGTCACCGGCAGCAGCAGCAAGGCCGAGGCATCACGGGCACGGCCGCGCGCCAAGGCTTCGGCGGGTGTCAGCCACATCAATTCCAGAGCCTCGCCCTGGTCGGCCACGGCGTGCTGGTCCTCGGGCGCCCGGGTGACGAAGAAGCGGGTGTCGAAGCGCTTCGGGTGTCCTGGCGGCGTCAGCCAGTGGCTGAGGTAGTGCACGCCACCGACGTCGAAGGCCAGTCCGTTGGCGTCGCAGAATGCCTCCCAGGAGGTCTCGCCGCGCTGCAAGCGGTCGCGCCAGGGCGCGAGCGCCGCAAGCTCCAGCGGCACCGCTTGCGGATCCAGCGCCGGCAGCAGGCCGACTTCCTCGAAACACTCGCGCAGAGCCGCCACCCAGTAGTCCAGTCCTCCAGAGGCGACGCCCAGCCAGCGGCTGGCCGTGCGGTCGTCGAGCCCCCCGAGCCGGGCGTGGGCGACGTGGTCGGCCGGGTCGAGCACCCCGCCCGGGAACACGACGGCGCCACTGCGCATGTCGCCGGCCCGTTCGGCGCGGCGCAGCATCAACACCTCAAGCGTCGTCGCGCCGCCACGCAGCAGCAGCAGCGACGCCGCAAGCCGGGCGTCCGACGGGGGTTGGTAAGCGTTGCAGGCAAGCTCGGCGTCGATGCTCATGGTCAGGACTCGCTGAAGACGCGGCCGGTGCGGAGCGCGTCGATTTCGCCATCGGAGTAGCCGGCTTCGGCCAGCACCGCAGCGCTGTCGGCCCCGGCCAGCGGCCCTGCCTGGGGTGCCGCGGTCGCGCTGCGCGAGAACCTCGGCGCCGGCGCCGGCTGCCAATGGCCGCCGACCTGGACGTAGGCCGCACGGGCCTGGGCATGGGGGTGCAACGGCGCCTCGTGAAGGCCGAGCACCGGCGCCACGCAGGCCTCCTGGCCATCGAAGGCCAGCAACCAGTCGGCCTGCGACCGGCTCGCGATGCAGGCCGCGATCGTGGCGTGCAGTTCGGGCCAGGACTCGCGCTCGTACTGGCGTGCGCCCCAGGCCGGATCGAGGCCGGTGACGCGCACGAAGTTGGCAAAGAACCGCGGTTCCAGCGCCGCGACGCTGAGCCAGCCGCCGCAGGCGCAGCGGTGGCAGGCGTACCAGGGCGCGCCGCCGTCGAGCAGGTTGGCCTGGCGCTGCCGGGTGTTCCAGAGACCGGCCGCGGCCAGACCGTTGAACATCCCCATCAGCGAGGCCACGCCGTCGACCATCGCGGCATCGACGACCTGGCCGCGGCCGGAGTGGCTGCGCTCCCACAGTGCCGCCATCACGCCGAACGCCAGGTACAAGGCCCCGCCGCCGTAGTCGGCCACCAGGTTCAGCGGGGGCTGCGGTGGGCCGTCGCGCGGTCCGATGGCCGCCAGCGCGCCGGTCAGGGCCAGGTAGTTCAGGTCATGCCCGGCGGCCTGGGCCAGCGGCCCACTCTGGCCCCAGCCCGTCATGCGTCCGACCACGAGCCGGGGTTGCCGCTTCAGCAACGCGGCCGGGTCCAGGCCCAGGCGCTCGGCCACGCCGGGCCGGAATCCTTCGAGCAGCACGTCGCTGCGGTCGATCAGGCGCAGCAGCACCTCGCGCGCTTCAGGTCGCTTGAGGTCCAGCGCGATGCTGCGCCGGCTGCGCGAGTGCACGTCCAGCGGCGGCGGCACGTTCAGACCGAGCCCGGAGGGCTCACTGCGGTCGACCCGCAGCACCTCGGCCCCCAGGTCCGCGAGCAGGGTCGCGGCCATCGGCACCGGGCCGATCGCGGCCAGTTCGAGCACCTTCAACCCCTGCAACGGCCCTGTCGCCACCGGCTGCCCTCCATCACCTGGTTTGTCTCAGTCTGCCCAGGCTGCATGCTACGGCCCGTACACCGGCTGAATTCTGGGGTCCGGCATTCCGCGCGATGATCGGGGGTTGAAGTTCCCGCAACCCCGAAACCGCCGCCCCGCATGACCGCCCCCGGCTCCCCTCCCGGATCGCCCTTCGGCCCACCCCAGGGCCTTCCCGACGACGAGGCCACGGTGATCAAGCCGATCCGCACCGGGGCACCGGCGCCGATGGGCTTCGCCACCGGCATGGGCACCGGAATCGGGGGCGCAGGCGGGGACGACGAGGTCACCGTCATCAAGCCGCGCCCACCGGCGCCGACACCGCCACCGGTGGACAACAGCGGCCACCTGCCGGTCGGAACCTGGCTGGCGGAGTTCGAGATCACCCACCTCGTGGCCGAAGGGGGTTTTGGCGTCGTGTACATGGCGCAGGACCACTCGCTCGGGCGCAAGGTCGCGCTGAAGGAGTACATCCCGTCGTCGCTGGCGATGCGGCCGATGGGCCCGGGCACGATGACGGTCTCGGTGAAGAGCGAGCGCTACCGCGAGACCTTCGAGGCCGGGCTGAAGAGCTTCGTCAACGAGGCGCGGCTGCTGGCGCAATTCGACCACCCGTCGCTGGTCAAGGTCTACCGCTTCTGGGAAGCCAACGGCACCGCCTACATGGTGATGCCGTTCTACAAGGGGGTCACGCTCCTGCAACTGCTGCGCCAGCGCGGCGAAAGCCCGGGCGAAGCCTGGCTGATGCAGCTGATGGCCCCGCTGACCGAAGCGCTGCGGGTGATTCACGCGGAGCAATGCTTCCACCGCGACATCGCGCCCGACAACGTCATCCTGCTCGAGGGCAGCGGCCGCCCGCTGCTGCTGGACTTCGGCGCCGCACGGCGCGTCATCGGCGACATGACGCAGGCGCTGACGGTGATCCTGAAACCCGGCTACGCGCCGGTGGAGCAGTACGCCGAGGTGCCCGGCATGAAGCAAGGCGCATGGACCGACGTCTACGCGCTGGCCGCGGTGCTGCACTTCGCGATCATGGCCAAGACGCCGCCGCCCTCGGTGGCGCGAATGCTCAACGACACCTATGTGCCGCTGGTGCAGGCCGCTGCCGGCCGCTACAGCCCGCGCTTCCTGGCGGCCATCGACGCGGCGCTGGCGGTGGTCCCCGACCAGCGCACCCAGACCATCGACGAGTTCCGGGACGCCCTGGGCCTGGGTGGGGTGGTCGTCGCGGCCGGCCTGGACCTGAACGACCTGGGTTCGGGCGGGGCGCAAGCACCGGCCCCCGCCGCGGGCTGGGCGCCTGCAGCAACGCGCCCGCCAGGCCGTGCGGCACCCGACCCCACTGCGGCGCCAACAGCCGCGCGCAGCAAACTGCCGCTGCTGGCCGGTGGCGGCGTGCTGGCCGCGGCGGCGATCGGGGGCGGGCTGTGGTTCGCGATGCGCCCGCCCACGCCGGCACCTGCGCCGGCCCCACAAGCGCAGGTGGCACCCGCACCGGCGCCGGTGGTGGCTGCCGCGCCGGCCCCGTCACCGGAGCCCGCACCGGCACCGCCCCCTCCTGCGACACCGGAACCTTTCGACCCCATCCGCGAGTTCGAGAAGGTCGTCAACGGCGCCGCGCCCGGGTTTGCGGTCGAGGGGGCCACGAGCAAACCCGAGTTCCGCATCGGCCGCGACAACCTGGGCCTGCAGATCAAGTCGTCACGGGACGGCCATCTGACCTTGATGGCCTATGCCAGCGACGGCAACATCATCCGGTTGGTGCCCAGCGACTACATCAAGATCAACACCCGCATCCGGGCGGGCCAGACCCTGACCCTGCCACCGCCGGGCTCGGAACTGAAGCTCACGGGGCCTGAAGGTACCGACACCTTCCTGGCCATCGTCTCGGCCGTGCCGCGCGACCTTTCGAGCGCGCGTTTTCGCATGCGCGAAGGAATGCCGATGCTGAACAAGACCGAGGCCGAAGCGTCGAGTGCACAGCACCCAGGGCCGCTGCCGGCGTTGGCCGGGACTGCCCAGTGCCCACCCGGCGGCGCGAGTTGCGACGAGAGCTACGGCGCGGCCATGTTTTCATCGCGCCAGATCCGCTGATCCTGGCGCTCAAGGAGCAGATCCCGGCGCATCGCGCGGGGGCTCCTCCGGGAACGGTGGCGACTGCGCCTCTCGCGCCCGCTCGACATCGGCCGACAGCCGCGCGGCGACCAGGCGCACGATCTCGAAGCCGAATTCCGGGTTCTGGAAGAACAGCTGCTTGAAGCTGGTCTCGTCCATGGACAGCAGGGTCGAGGCCACAACGCTGCGGACTCCGGCGGTGCGCCTGCCGTCGGGCGTGAAGAACGAGATTTCGCCAACCATCGCGCCGGCCTTGATGCGCTGACCCGACTCGATGACCTCCAGTTCGCCTTCGGCCAGCACATACAGCCGGTCGGCGCGCTCCCCCTGCCGGAACAGCAACTGCCCGGCCTTGACGCGCTTGCGCTTCATGTAGGGCTGCAGCCAGATGTGCGGCAGCCCGTCACCGGCCTGCGCCCGCCGCACCCGGCGCACCAGGCGCTGCATCTCGAGCACCCGCCAGAGGTTGATGGGCAGCAGCGCCGCATGCAGCATCAACACCAGCGGCGCGGGATGCAACACGCCGTAGACGATGAAACCCGCGTTGCCACCCAGCGCCAGCCAGCGCAGCGGCACGATGGTCTTGACGAGGCCGCTGGCAATGATGAGCGCGGCCGCGAGAAGCGCCGCAATCAGCGCCACCCATTGCACCGGATCGGCCAGAAGTGCCGTCAGATCGGCCAGTCGCGCAGCCAGGAACGTTTCGACCTTGGACACCAGAGCAAAGCCCACGATGCGGGCCGAGCCCGGGTTTCACGTTGTAACGCCTCCACCGCCTGCTGCGGTGCAGCGAAAACACCGAGTCCGGCGAACGGCAGGGCCACGGCGGCAACCCGACCTTGGTGCTACGACGAATTCGTTCGCTGCAACGCGGCGAGCCGCGGCTCCATCAACGCGAACCACCACCGCGGCACCGAGGCGATGAACAGGCATCCCGCGTAGCCAGTGGGCAGTTGGGGCCCGGCCAGCGGCTCGAGTTCGGCAAACGGCTTCCAGGCGTGCATGTGATGGTCGCTGTGACGCTGCAGATTCACGATGACGCTGTTGGTCAGCACCGGATCGGCATTCCAGGCGTGCTGCACGGCAAACGGGACGGGCCGCCCTCCGGGGCCGGTCTCACGCACCAGGCCGTAGTGCTCGATGTAGTTGATGGCTTCGAGCAGAAAGACGGCGTAGGCCGATTGCACGAGCCAGAAGAACGACGCCTTCGGCCCCCACAACGCCAGCAAGGCGGCCAGCCAGCCGACTTGCAGAACTGTCGCCCAGACCAAGGGGCTGGCCAGCCAGCTCCGCTTGAACTGCGCGTTGTGCCGCGCCTCGAGCGTCCATGCGCTGGCGAAGCTGCCGACCAGGGTGCGCGGCAGGAAGCGCCAAAGGCTCTCGCCACGCCTGGCGCTGGCGGGATCGGCGAGCGTCGCGGCACGCGGGTGGTGCCCGCGGTAGTGCTCGACCATGAAGTGGGCATAGTTGACACTCGCCATCAAGGCCCAGGCCAGCCCCCGGTCCGCCCGCCGCCGCGAGTGTCCCAGCTCGTGCGCAAACGTGATGCCCTGGCTGCCCGAGATGCCACCCACCGCCAACCCCACGGCCAGCACCGCCAGCCACGACGCGCCCTGCCCGGCCGGCGTCGCGACCAGCCACACCAGCGCCCAGGCCTGGAGCCCGAACTGCAGGGGCCCGTGCAGCCACAGGCTGAAGCGGTGCCATGCGGTGGAGGGCGCTGCGGGCGGCGAATGCATCAGGACAGGCACCCGCTCCAGCAGCGCCAGGCCCGCCTGGATGCCGAACAGCACCGCCCAGGCCACCCAGGGCGAATGCCACAAGCCCAGCGCCACGGCGACCGGCAAGGCCGCGGCAAGCGCGAATCGGCAACGGAGCCAACGGGCCACTGGGGTGGGGGCTGGCGCTGCCATGGCCGGGATCATCGCGCAGACCGGGCCACCGCGACACGGGCCGTCCGTGGCATTGCCGTCTCTTGTCGCTTGAACGACAATTGCTGTTTGTTCAACAGTGCACGACAACGCCTGCGTGCCCCTGCCACATGGCCACGAGCTACGACGACATCGAGGTGCGGCGACCGGACCTGGCGCGCAGCTATCTGGCGCTGATGCAGGCGCAGCCTGGCCGGCCGCTGGCGATGTTCGCGCCCCGGCGGGTCGGCAAGACGCACTTCCTGGACCACGACCTCGCCCCGGCCGCACGGGCCCTGGGCTGGCTGCCGGTGTACGCCGACCTGTGGCTGCAGCGCTCGGCGCCGCTGGACGCCATCAACCATGCGCTCGAGGAGGCACTCGACGACGCCCAGGTCGCACCGACCCGGATGGGGCGCATCGCCGGGACGCCCGTGAAGAAGATCGGACTGCTCGGAGCCGAGGTCGAGATCGGCGAGCCGCCGACGCGGCGGGCACTGCCGGCCGCCCCGGCACTGCGGCTGGACGCGCTGGTGGCCCGGCTGGCCCAGGCCGCCGGAGGGCCGGTGCTGCTGATGCTCGACGAGATCCAGTCATTGGCCGAGGCGGCCCAGGGCGATCAGGTGCTGGCCGCATTGCGCGCCGTGCTGCACAAGCGCCGCGGGGTGTTGCACTCGGTGTTCACCGGCTCGTCGCAGGAGGCGCTGGCGCGCATGCTGTCCACCGCCGGGGCGCCGATGTACCAGTTTGCGCAGATCCTCAACTTCCCGGTGCTGGGCGACGAGTTCCTGCAGCCGCTGGCCCGCCACTTCGCGAAGGTGCACCGCGGCAAGAGCCTGGATGCGGCGGCGATGCGGGCCGTGTTCGAGCGCATCGGCTTCAAGCCCGCACTGATGCGCGACCTGGTCAAGGCCGCGTCGGCCGAAGGCATCGTCGACCTGCAGCTCGCCGTGCAGCGCTTCCTGGCCGACGACCGCCAGGTGGCGGGCTTTCGCGCCCTGCTCGAACCGCTGGCGGCGCTGGACCGCTCTCTGCTGTGGGTCCTGGCCCACCGCAAACCCCCTTTCGGACGCGAGACGCTGGCCGAACTGCGGCCGGCACTGCCGGGCGACGAACCCACCACGTCCAAGCTGCGCGCGGCCATGGCCCGGCTGGCGCGGCTGGGCCTGCTGAGCCACGCCGGGTCGGCGCGCGCCGAGCTGACCGACCCGCTGTTTGCCGAGTACCTGCAGGGCCTGGCCCTGAGACAGCTCCTGTGAGGCGGGGCCGGGATAATCCCGGCGCATGAATCCGCGTCTGGCGCTGCTGCATCCCTACCCGTTCGAACGCTGGCGCGAGCTGACGCACGGCATCGTGCCCAACCCGGCGTTGCGGCCGGTGGCCCTGGGCATCGGCGAGCCGCAGCACCCGACGCCGGCGCTGATCGAAGAGGCCCTGGTCCGTGCCCTGCCCGGCCTGAGCCGCTACCCCGCCACCGCGGGCGAGCCGGCATTGCGCGACGCGATCGCGGCGTGGCTTCAGCAGCGCTACGGCGTGCAGGCCGACCCGGGCACGCAGGTCCTGCCGGTGGCCGGCTCGCGCGAGGCGCTGTTTGCGTTTGCCCAGACCGTCATCGACCCGGGCGCGTCGGGTGGCGCCGTCGTCGTCTGCCCGAATCCGTTCTATCAGATCTACGAGGGTGCGGCCCTGCTGGCCGGGGCGAGCTTGCACTACGTCGCCGCCGATCCGGGGCGCAACTTCGCGACCGATTGGGCCAGCGTCCCGGCCAGCACCTGGGCCCGCACCCAACTCGTCTACGTCTGCTCGCCGGGCAATCCGACCGGTGCCGTGATGTCGCTGGACGAGTGGCGGGTGTTGTTCGAGCTGTCCGACCGCCACGGCTTCGTCATCGCCAGCGACGAGTGCTACTCCGAGATCTGGTTCGGCGACACGCCGCCGCTGGGCGGGCTTCAAGCGGCGATGGCGCTGGGGCGCACCGACTTCAAGCGGCTGCTGATGTTCACCTCGCTGTCCAAGCGCAGCAACGTTCCTGGCCTGCGGTCAGGCTTTGTTGCCGGCGACGCGGCTCTGGTCAGGGCCTTCCTGCTCTACCGCACCTACCACGGCAGCGCGCTCGGTCCGGTCGTGCAGCGCGCATCGATCGCCGCCTGGAGCGACGAGTCGCACGTCCAGGCCAACCGGGACCTGTACCGCCGCAAGTTCGATGGCGTGCTGCCGATCCTGCAGGACGTCCTGGAGGTGCAACGCCCGGACGCCGCCTTCTACCTCTGGGCGCGGCTCCCCGATTCAGTGCTGGCGGGCGACGACATCGCCTTCGGACGCCATCTTCTGGCTTCCTACAATGTCGCGGTGCTTCCGGGCCGCCTGCTGGCGCGTGAAGCGAGTGGCATCAATCCCGGAGCCGGTCGCTTGCGCCTGGCCCTGGTCGCGCCGCCCGACGACTGCCTCGAGGCCGCCCGGCGCATCGCCGAAGCGGTGAACTCCCTTCGCTGAACGACCCACCGCCATGGATGCCCACCGCAAACTGATCGAACTCGCCTGGGAGCAGCGCGCGACGCTGACCGCCACCAACGCCCCCGAGATCCGCCAGGCCGTCGAGGCCGTCATCGGCGAGCTCGACGCCGGCCGCCTGCGTGTCGCCGAGCCCACGGCGCCCGGCGAATGGGTGGTCCACCAGTGGTTGAAGAAGGCGGTGCTGCTGAGCTTTCGCCTCAACGACAACCACCTCAGCAAGAGCGGGCCGCTGGCCTACTTCGACAAGGTGCCGACCAAGTTCTCCGACAGCAGCGAGGACGAGTTGCGGGCCGCCGGCGTGCGCATCGTGCCGCCCGCGGTGGCGCGCCGCGGCAGCTACATCGCGCCGGGCGCCGTGCTGATGCCGAGCTACGTCAACATCGGCGCCTGGGTCGGCGAAGGCACGATGGTCGACACCTGGGCCACCGTCGGCTCGTGCGCGCAGATCGGCAAGAACGTGCACCTCTCGGGCGGCGTCGGCATCGGCGGCGTGCTCGAGCCCCTGCAGGCCAACCCGACGATCATCGAGGACAACTGCTTCATCGGCGCCCGCAGCGAGGTCGTCGAAGGCGTGATCGTCGAGGCCAACTCCGTCATCAGCATGGGCGTCTACATCGGCCAGAGCACCAAGATCTACGACCGCGCCACCGGCACCGTCAGCTACGGCCGCATTCCGGCAGGGTCGGTGGTGGTCAGCGGCAACCTGCCGGCTTCCGACGGCAGCCACAGCCTGTACTGCGCCGTGATCGTCAAGAAGGTCGACGCCCAGACCCGCGCCAAGACCAGCCTCAACGAGCTGCTGCGGGACTGACCCCGCCAGCACGGGTCGCCAGCGCAATCCAACCCCGAAAGAGCTTCACGCGATGTCGAACAACCTCGAGCGGGTGCTGCGCCTGATGGCCGAGAAATCGGCCAGCGACGTCTACATGTCGGCGAACACGCCGATCCTGATCAAGATCCACGGCCAGATCCTGCAGCTGTCGGACCAGTTGCTGACCCAGCACCAGACCCGTCAGCTGCTGTCTGAACTGCTGACGCCGCAGCAACTCGAGGAGCTCGACGAAACCGGCGAGCTGAACATCGGCCTGTCGATTGCGCGCGTGGGCAGCTTCCGGCTGTCGGCGTTCAAGCAACGGGGCTCGATCGCTGCGGTGTTCCGCTGCATTCCGTACCAGATCCCGACCCTGGAGTCCCTGGGCGTCCCCCCGATCCTGTCGCAGCTGGTGGTCGAGAAGCGCGGTCTGATCCTGATGGTCGGCGCGACCGGCACCGGCAAGAGCACGACGCTGGCCTCGATGCTTGAGTGGCGCAACCAGCAGATGACGGGCCACATCCTGACGATCGAGGACCCGATCGAATTCCTGTTCTCGAACAAGAAGTCCATCATCAACCAGCGCGAGGTCGGCCGCGACACCGTCAATCTTCAGACTGCGCTGAAGAATGCGCTGCGCCAGGCGCCGGACTGCATCCTGATCGGCGAGATCCGCGACCGCGAGACGATGACCGCGGCGATCAGCTACGCGCTTTCGGGCCACCTCGTGTTGGCCACGCTGCACGCCAACAACAGCTACCACGCGCTTGGCCGCATCCTGAGCTTCTACAACCCCGAGGCCCGGCCCACCCTGCTCGCCGACCTGGCCTCGGGCCTGAAGGCCATCGTCTCGCAGCGCCTGATGCGCGCCAACTCCGGCGGCCGGATGCCGGCGGTGGAGGTACTGCTCAACACCAAGCTGGTCTCCGATCTGATCGAGAAGGGCGACCTCTCGGGTGTGAAGGAAGCCGTCGAGAAGTCCACCGCTGAAGGCTCGCAGACCTTCGAGGCCGACATCGCGCGGCTGATCAACGAGGGCCTGATCTCCCGCGACGAAGGCCTGGCGCAGTCGGACTCGCCAACCAACCTGCTGTGGCGCCTGCAGAACGACCAGGCACCGGTATCGCGCGCCGCGCCGCGCCGCGACGAGCCCGAGCAGGCGACCTTCACCGACATCACGATCGACGTGCGGCCCGAGGAATCGCGCCTGGCCACGCCGACACCGCCGCCCTGGCCCGCGCGCCGATGAGGGTCGACGCCGGCCTGGCGCTGGACGCCTTGCGCCTGACCGAGTCGCTGATTGCCTGCCCCTCGGTGACACCGACAGACGCCGGCTGCGAGGCCTTGCTTGCTCGCACGCTGGCCGCATCCGGCTTCGAGTGCGAATCACTTCCGGCCGGGCCCGAGGACGCACGCGTCCACAACCTCTGGGCCGTGCACCGCGGCCAGCGGCCAGGTCCGATGCTCGTGCTGCTGGGGCACACCGACGTGGTGCCGCCGGGTCCGCGGGAACGCTGGCGCAGTGATCCTTTCGTGCCAACGCACCGCGATGGCCTTTTGTTCGGCCGCGGCGCCGTCGACATGAAGGCGGGTGTCGCCGCAATGGTCAGCGCAGCCGTGGCCTGGGTCCGCGAGCAGCCGCAGCACGACGGCACGCTGGTGGTCTGCACGACCAGCGACGAAGAAGGCCCGTCGCTGCACGGCGTCGATCATGTCGTGCGCGTGCTCGAGCAGCGCGGCATCCGCCCCGATGCCTGTCTGATCGGCGAGCCGACCTCGGTCGACCGCCTGGGCGACACGGTCAAGAACGGCCGGCGCGGAACGCTGTCGGCACGCCTCACGGTCCTGGGCCGGCAGGGCCACGTCGCCTACCCGCAGTTGGCGGTCAACCCCATCCACCTGCTCGCGCCGGTGCTCGCCGAACTGCTGGCGCTGCGCTGGGACGAAGGCAATGCGCACTTCCTGCCAACCGGCTTTCAGTGCAGCAACGTCGCCGCCGGCACGGGAGTCGGCAACATGATCCCGGGCGAGCTGGTGCTGGACTTCAACTTCCGCTTCAGTCCCGAGAGCACCGCGGCCTCGCTGCGCGAGCGGACTGCCGCGGTGCTGGCGCGCCACGGGCTGCCGCACCGCATCGAGTGGCGCCTGGGCGGCGAGCCCTTCTTCACCCCACCCGGCCGGCTCAGCCTGGCGCTGACCGATGCCATCGAGTCGGTCTGCGGCATCCGCCCCGAATTCGCCACCAGCGGTGGCACCAGCGATGGCCGCTTCATGGCCCGCATCTGCCCGCAGGTGATGGAATTCGGCCCGCGCAACGCAACGGCGCACCAGGTCGACGAGTCGATTGAAGTCGAGCACATCGGCCTGCTGGCGCAGACCTATCTCGAGGTGCTGCGCGGCTACATGCTGCAGCCGGCACCATGAGGCTGATCGAGGTTGTCGAACGCTGCGCGGCCCGGCTCGACGCGGCAGGGGTTGCGTTTGGCCATGGCACGCAGAACGCGTTCGACGAAGCCGCCTGGCTGGTCCTCTGGGCCTGCGGTCGCCCGCTGGACGCGCTGGACGATTCCGCAGAGCACACCCTGTCCGCCGGCGAGTGCACGGCCATCGAGTCCTTGCTGGAACGGCGCATCCACGAGCGGCAACCGCTGGCCTATCTGACCGGCGAGGCCTGGCTGCAAGGCTTGCCGTTCCACATCGACCGCCGCGCCATCGTGCCGCGCAGCCTGGTGGCCGAGACGCTGGCCGAGGGCCTGATCGACGCCTGGCTCGGCCGCGAGCCGGCGCGTGTGCTCGACCTGTGCACCGGCAACGGCAGCCTGGCGGTGCTGGCGGCACTGGCCTGGCGCGAATCGCGCGGCGTGGCCAGTGACCTCAGCACCGACGCACTGGCGGTGGCGACACAGAACCTGGCACGCCATGGTGTCGCCGATCGTGTCGTGCTGCGCCAGGGCGACGGCCTTGCAGCGCTTCAGCCGGGCGACGGACCGTTCGATCTGATCCTGTGCAACCCGCCCTACGTGAACACCGCGTCCATGCAGGCACTGCCGGCGGAGTTCCGCGCTGAACCGGCCCTGGCCCTGGCCGGTGGGACCGATGGCATGGACTTCATCCGACCGTTGATGGCGAATGCGGCCCTGTGGCTGACCGAGACCGGTGTCCTGGTGCTCGAGATCGGCCACGAGCGTGCCCACTTCGATGCCGCCTTTCCGACCCTTGACGCCGTGTGGCTGCCGACCAGCCCCGGCGATGACCAGGTGCTGCTGCTGTCACGCGAGGCCCTGATGGAGACCCCCCGATGATCGTCGTCCGCGACCTGACGTTGCGCCGCGGCGCCAAGGTGGTGCTTGAAGGCGCCGGTTTTGTGCTGAACCCGGGCGAGAAGGTCGGGCTGGTGGGTCGAAACGGGGCCGGCAAGTCCAGCCTTTTCTCCCTGCTGGCCGGTCGCCTGCAGGCCGACCAGGGTGACGCCGAGATCCCGCCGCGCTGGGTGATGAGCGAAGTCGCCCAGCACATGCCTGAGACCAGCGACGGCGCGACCGACTTCGTGCTTGAAGGCGACGCGCCGTTGCAGCGCGCCCAGGCGATGCTGCTCGAGGCCGAGGCCAGCGGCGACGGTCACGCCATGGCCGACGCACATGTGGCACTGCAGGATGCCGGTGCCTTCGATTCGCGCGCGCGGGCCCAGGCCCTGCTGCTGGGCCTGGGCTTTGCCATTGGCCAGCTCGACGCCCCGGTGAACAGCTTCTCCGGCGGTTGGCGCATGCGGCTGCAACTGGCACGTGCGCTGATGTGCCCGGCCGACCTGCTGCTGCTCGACGAGCCGACGAACCACCTCGACCTCGACGCCCTGGTCTGGCTGGAGGCCTGGCTGAAGCGTCTGCCGGCGACGATGATCGTGATCAGCCACGACCGCGAGTTCCTCGACGCCACGACCCAGGTCACGCTGCATGTCGACGAAGGCCAGGTGCAGCGCTACGGCGGCAACTACAGCGCCTTCGAGATGATGCGCGCCGAGCGCATCGCGCAGGCCCAGCAGGCCTTCGCCAAGCAGCAGGAACGCATCGCCCACCTGCAGCGCTTCATCGACCGGTTCAAGGCCAAGGCCAGCAAGGCGCGCCAGGCGCAAAGCCGCGTCAAGGCGCTGGCCCGCATGGAGAAGATCGCGCCGATGCTGACCGCGGGCGACTTCCAGTTCGAGTTCCGCGAACCGGCGAACATCCCCAACCCGATGCTGGCGCTGCGCGAGGTGGCCTGCGGCTACGGCAGCACGACCATCGTGCGCCGCGTCGAGCGCACCGTGCTCGCCGGCCAGCGCATCGGCATCCTGGGGGCCAACGGGCAGGGCAAGTCCACGCTCGTCAAGACGGTCGCGCGCATGCTGCCGGCGCTCGGCGGCGAGATCGTCGAAGGCAAGGGCCTGGCCATCGGCTACTTCGCGCAGCAGGAGATGGACCTGCTGAGCGAGGACGACACGCCCCTGCAGCGCATGGTGCGACTGGCACGTGAGGTTTCGCCTGCGGCGCGCGAACAGGAACTGCGCAATTTCCTGGGTCAGTTCCGGTTTGCCGGCGACATGGTGCACCAGCGCGTCGGCACGCTGTCGGGCGGTGAACGCGCACGGCTGGTGCTGGCCACCATCGTCTGGCAACGGCCGAACCTCTTGCTGCTGGACGAGCCGACGAACCATCTGGACCTGACGACCCGCGAAGCGCTGTCGATGGCCTTGAACGAGTTCGAAGGCACGGTGCTGCTGGTCAGCCACGACCGCGCACTGCTGCGCGAGACCTGCGACGAGTTCTGGCTCGTCACCCGAGGTGGCGTGCAGCCCTTCGACGGCGACCTGGACGACTACCAGGCCTGGCTGCTCGAAGTCGCCAAGGCCGTGCAACGGGGCCTGCCACCGCCCGAGCCAGGGGGCTGGACGGTCACGCCGGCGCCACCGGCCGGGTCGGCTTCAGCGGCCTCATCGGCAGTTCCCTCAGCCTCGGCCGCCCCACCGCCGGCTGCAAAAGACAAGCCCAAGGGTGGAGCGCGGGCACCGGAGTCATCGCGCGACGAGCGCCAGGCCGGCAAGTCCGCCCGCGCCGCGGCGGCCAGCCAGACCCGGCCGCTGCGCCAGGAGATTGCGCGGATCGACGAACGCCTGGCCCGGCTGGGGACCGAGAAGGCCGAGGTCGAGCGCGACCTGGCCCAGCCTGACCGCGGCGCCGAGGCCTACGCCGATCTCGGCCGCCGACTGGCCCACATCGGCGCCGAGATGGCGATGCTCGAGGAGCGCTGGCTCGAGGTCTCAACCCAGCTCGAATCGATCGCCGCCACGCCGTAGCGACCGCTCGCCGCTACAGTGCGGCGCTCTCTCTCCCCACCCTGCCCAGGAGGCAAGCCCATGGCCATCGACAAGGCAATCTACACCGCACACGCCACATCCACCGGTGGCCGCACCGGCACCACCGAATCCTCGGACGGCAAGATCAAGCTCCAGCTCTCGACGCCGGCCGAACTCGGCGGCGACAACGGCCCGGGCACCAACCCCGAGCAGCTGTTCGCTGCTGGGTACTCGGCCTGCTTCATCGGCGCGATGAAGGCCGTGGGCGCACGGCAGAAGATCGCCGTGCCCGCCGACACCTCGATCGCCGCCAGCGTCGCCATCGGCCCGATGACGGGCAAGGCCGGCGCCTTCTGCATCGCGGTGGAGCTGAAGGTCAGCGTGCCTGGCATGGAACGCGCCGCGGCCGAGGCCCTGGTCGCTGCCGCACACGAGGTCTGCCCCTACTCGAACGCCACGCGCGGCAACGTCGATGTGACGATCTCGGTCGTCTGAGCGCCCGGCTTCGATCAGAACCACCCCGGGCTGCGGGGGCTGCGAGGCCCTCGCAGCTGTTTTTTGTCACCGATCTGTCATCGGCGTTCGGGAGCATGTCCGGTCTTCGACATGTCACCACCAACGCCGTCATGAAACTTCGCCTGTCCCGCATCGCCAGCGCTGCCGCGCTGATCGCCACCACCACCCTGGCCGCCGCCGGACCGCTGGATGGCGCCAGCCTCGTCTGGACCCAGAAGCACGCTTCGGCACCCGCCGGCTTCACGTCCGAGGTCGTCAGCTTCGACAGCGCCAGCAAGACGCTGTGGGTCGCAGGCGTCAACGGCGTACAGGTTCTGAACGCAGCCACCGGCGCGGTGCTGGACTTCATCGCGATGACGCCAGGCACGGCGATCAACAGCATCGCCATCCACGGCGGCATCGCGGCCTTTGCGCTCGAGAACACCGTCGACCGCAAACTCGCTGGCGAGGTGAAGCTGTACAGCACGGCCACGCGCAGCCTGCTCGCAGGGACCCACACCATCGCGGTGGGTTCGCTGCCCGACATGCTGACCTTCACGCCCGACGGCAGCAAGCTGCTCGTTGCCAACGAAGGTACGCCGAACAGCGTCGCCGACCAGGCCTATTCGTTCCCTGATCCCAAGGGCACCGTGTCGATCATCGACATGGCGTCGCGCAGCGTTGCCGCCACCGCGGTGTTCGACACCGTGGCGCCCACCGCCAGCAACCGCGTATTCGCCGGCCAGGCCCTGGTGCGGACGCCGGGGGGATTCGACGTCGAGCCGGAGTACATCGCCGTCGACGCCAGCGGCAGCAAGGCCTACGTCACGCTGCAGGAAGCCAACGCCGTGGCCATCATCGACCTGGCAACCAACACGACGACCCAGATCATCGGCCTGGGCGCCAAGGACCACTTCAAGCCCGGCAACGAGATCGACCCCCGCAACGGCGGTGGCGTGAGCTTCCAGAACTACAACGTGCGCGGCCTGTACATGCCCGACGGCATCACCACGTTCCAGTCCGGTGGCCAGACCTACTTCGTGATCGCCAATGAAGGCGACTGGCGCGAGGACAACGCCGACCGCAGCAACGGCAGCGCCTTCGGCGGAGCCGGCGACCTCGCCAGTGTGCGCGTGTCGAACTTCGACTCGGCGCCTGGGGTTCTGTACACCGCGGGTGCCCGCTCGATCTCGATCCGCAACGCGGCCGGCGACGAGGTCTGGGACAGCGGCTCGACGCTGGACCGCGAGGCCCATGGCCTTGGCCTGTATGTCGACAGCCGCAGCCCCGAAAAGGGCGTCGAGCCCGAAGACGTCAAGGTGATGACGATCGGCGGTCGCATCTACGCCTTTGTCGGCCTGGAGCGCACCAGCCGCGGTGCGATCGCCGTGTTCGACATCACCGACCCGAACAACGGCAGCTTCGTGCGCATGTTGCTCACGGGCACCACCGAAGTCCGTCCCGAAGGGCTGTACGCCTTCGAGATGGATGGCTTCCACTGGCTGGCGGTCGCCAGCGAGGGCAGCAGCGCGACGACCTACGGCACCTCGCTGTTCCAGCTGGCGCCGGTCCCCGAGCCGGGTACCTGGGCGCTGATGGCGCTGGGCCTGGCCGGTGTCGCCGGCCTGGCGAAGCGCCGGCGGACGCTGGGCTGATCGTTCAGCCCGAACTGAACATCCAGGCACCGAATCCGAAGTAGGCAAAACCGGCGGCCAGGCCGATCAACCCGAACGGGAAGCGGGTACCTTCGGCGCCGCCGCGCAGCCAGGAGCCGAAGGCCAGGCCGATCAGCCCGCTGACGACACCGGCAAAGGCAATGGCCACGCTGCGTGCGACGTTGTCCGAGAAGGCTCCGGCCGTCACCAGGGCCACGAGCATGTTCAGCCAGGCCAGGCCGATCAAGGGCCGGCCGAAGCGCGGCCCATGCCGTTGCCGCCAACGGGTCAAAGGTCCGGTTGCAGCGCTCGGGGGCGGTTTGCCCTTCGGCCCCTTGCCCGGCTGTCGAGCGGTGCCGAGGCGGCGCAGTTCACCGGCCACCCACGACAGGCATCCCACAGCCCCCGCCAGGCCGAAGCCGGCGAATGCGCCCATGCCCCAGGCGGCACCCCACTGGTGCTGGAAGTCGTCGACGATGGCCAGCTCCGGCGTTTCGGGCCGGTAGCGCACGCGCACCGCGTCTCCGGGCTCACGACCCTTCAGGCTGCCACCCAGGGCGGTGAATTCGACGCGTCGACCCTCGGACGTCGTGAAGGCCACCCGAGGGGCCTCCACGGTGGTCGTGCGACGGTTCCGGTTGTCATGGAGACGCTGGGTCTCGAAGCGCAGCAACTCGCCCAGAGCCGGGACGGTGCCGCTTCGACGTTCGAGCGCAGCCGACGTCGCGATCCAGGTCGCGCCACCGGCCCCGACGGACAGGACGACAAAAAACACCGTCGCACCGATGCCCATGGCATCGGACGCCTTGCCGACCCAGCGCCAGACGAACCCCACCAGTCCCGCCGCGAGCAGGCCGCCCAGGATGCCGCCCCACAGCCACAGCACGATGCTTCGCGTCAGATCCTCGTCCATCGCGACTCCTTGGGCGCTTTCCGGCCAGATTCAGCGAGTCGCCAGCAGCTGAAGCACCAGCGCGATTCGCGCCTGCGCCGGCGTCAGCAGCCCGGACAGGGGAAGGTCGTCGTCCCAGGGACCGAGCACGCCACCGGCAATGCAACGGCTGGCTCGCCAGACCGGCACCCCACGCCCCTGCGCCTCGCGCAAGGCCGCGCGCAGGGTCTGGTGGATGCTGCCGTTGCCGGTGCCGGCGACCACGATGCCCTGCACGCCGGCGGCAAGCAGCGCGGCCACGCCGTCGCCCCGGGCCCCCGCGTGGCTGGTGACGATCTCGACCCAGGGCCAGCGCGCAGGGTCGGCGCCCCAGATCGCTTCCGGAATCACCGACGGCGCGCCCGGCGCGAATCGAAACGCCGTGACGACCCCGTTGGCCACCACCGCGGCCGGCCCGCCCGGCCCACCCGCAAAGGCTGCGACCGACTGGCCATGCAGCTTTCGCACCTCGTCGCCTGGCCAGGCCTGGCCTCCGAAAGCCACCAGCACACCCCGGATCCGCGAGTCGCGTGCCAGCGCGACGGCATCGAGCAGGTTCTGCGGACCGTCCGGTGACGCCGCCGTGGCCGGACGCATCGCCGCGGTCAGCACCACGGGCTTGCTGGCGGATGCCCAAACCGAGTGCAGGAAAAACGCCGTTTCTTCCAACGTGTCGGTACCGTGGGTGATCACGACGCCGGCAATCTGCGGATCCGCAAGTGCGTGACCGACGGCGCGGGCCAGCGCCTGCCAGGTCTCGATGTCCATGTCGCAGCTGTCCAGGCGCGCCACGTCGCGCACCTCGAGCGGCACGGCGGCGAGCCCCGGCAACGCCGCCACCAGCTGCCCGGCCCCCAACGCCCCAGCGTCATAGGCCACCCACTCGGCGGCCGAGTGGCCGGCACGCGCAACCCCGGCAATCGTGCCACCGCAGCCCAGAACCAGGACCCTGCCCGAGCGGACCTCAGGCTCCGGCACGAGACCCCCTTGGCAAGCGGCCATTTATGGATGAAACTACAGCACTGGATGCACTTACAGTCATGTCATGACCTCACTGGCTCGCGACCGCAACGACCCCACGGACCCCAGCGACTCTAGCGACGCTTCGCTGAAGCTCACCGGGCGCCAGCAAGAGGTGTTCGATCTTGTCCGCCGCCGCATCCAGACCACCGGCTCTCCACCGACCCGGGCCGAGATTGCCGCCGCCCTCGGGTTCAAATCCGCCAACGCCGCTGAAGAGCACCTGCAGGCACTGGCCCGCAAAGGCGCGATCGAGCTGCTGGGCGGCACTTCGCGGGGCATCCGCCTCAAGTCCCAGGCCCTCAAGGCACTGAACCAGGCCCGCCAGAGCCTGCTGCCACTGCCCGGCATTGCACAGCTGACCCTGCCCCTGGTCGGCCGGGTGGCGGCGGGCAGCCCCATCCTGGCCCAGGAACACATCGACACCACGGTCAGCGTCGGCGCGACGCTCTTCGCCCGCACGCCCGACTACCTGCTGCGTGTACGCGGCATGAGCATGCGCGATGCCGGCATCCTCGACGGCGACCTGCTCGCGGTGCAGAGACTGGCCGACGCTCGCGGCGTGCGCAACGGCCAGATCGTGGTCGCGCGTCTGGGCGACGACGTCACGGTCAAGCGCTTCATGCGCAAGGCCTCCGGCGGCGGAGTCGACCTGCTGGCCGAGAACCCCGAGTTCCACACCATCCACGTGCCCGAGGGAACGGTCGACTTCAGCCTTGAAGGCCTTGCCGTCGGACTCATCCGCAATCCGGTCTCGATGTAAGGACGTCCCATGCTGAACGCTCCTGTGCCTGTTGCGAACGTCCGATGGAACCCGCGTCCGCTGTCGCTGCGGTCGCCTGCGGCTGTGGGTTCGGCGGGTGCTTCTTCGTCCCACCTGCCGAGACCAGCCCGCGGACTGGAGAACGCCGTGATCAAGTTGATGAAGGCCCGCAACGCCGCCGAGTGTGAACGTCTGGAGCAACTGCCCAACATCGGCCCCGCGATGGCGGCCGATCTGCGCTTGCTGGGCATCGCGCTGCCCGATGAGCTCCGAGGTCAGGACGCGCTGGTGCTCTACCGCCGGCTCGAGGCCGCGACCGGGCAGCGCCAGGACCCCTGCGTGCTCGACACCTTCATTGCCGCCTGCGAGTTCATGGCCGGCGGCGTCCCGCGGCCCTGGTGGGCCTATACGGCCCGGCGCAAGCAGCTGTACGGCATCGTGTAACGGCCAGGCCAGCGTCAGAACTGGCGCGCCCTTCACGGCTTTCTCCACCGATCACCCGCCGCCGCAGCGGGTGACGATGCGCTCCAGTTCGGGCTGATGTGTCCGATATCACGAACATGAGCGCACGAGCCCTGTTTCCCTTCCTCAGCCTTCGCCGTCCGCGCCGCGACTCGATCCGCGCCAGCACGCTGGGCGATTCCAGCGCACTTCGCACGGAGGTCTGCCCGCCTTCCATGGTGCTGGCGCCCGCCGGGCTGTGGGACCGTGTCCTCTTCTGGCTGCTCAGCCCTGCCAGCCAACGCTCGGCGCCTTCGTTGCGGCAGCTCGACCGGGTGCGCCAGGACTTCGCCGATCAGCTTGCTGACCTGGCTGGCGACATGCCGCTGCACGATCAGGTCGGTCGCGCCCGGTCGCTGCGGGAGCTGTGGCACCTGCGCATGGCCGCCTACACAGCGATTGCCACTGCCTTCGACCAGGCCGAGGCCGAGCGCCGACTGGCCCACCTGAATCGTCACTTTCCGACCCGCTCGCCCCGCTCCGGTTTCGCCCCTCTCTGAGCCCCTTCTCCGAGCCCCCGCCATGCCCCCAATCGCCACGCCCCTGGCCTGCGGCCTGCCGCACCCGACTTCGTCTGCCCTGACCTTCGAGCACGGCGCCTTGTCCGGCCTCGGCATGCCCGGCGACCGCGCGGCCCTGGGTGCGGCGCAGCGCGCCTTTGCCCAGCTGAAGCTCAGCTGCATGGCGGCCCTGGCCCATGTCTGTCCGGATCGACACCCTTGGCTGCACCGCGAGGTCCACCGGTCTGAAGAACCGCTGGACCTTTGGATGCTGCGCGCCCCGCTGCTTGCCGCGCTGCAGGGGTCGCAGCCCGAGCATCGCCGCCGCCGGCAGTTGCTCAGGCGGGCGCTCGAAGCCGTGTTCGGTGACGACGGTGGTCCGGAGATGGCCTACGGCAACGCCGTCGACGGTCGATCGATCGGCCGCTGACGGCCCCGGCCGAGGTTCGCCCTTGGGAGCGTCAGGCGGCCGGCCTGACTCTCTCGGCGAAGGTCCTTCGGAACTTCGCGACCTTGGGCGCGACCACCATCGCGCAGTAGCCCTGCCCCGGGTGGTTCGCGAAGTAGTGCTGGTGGTAGTCCTCGGCCCGCCAGTAGTTCCGCCGCGGCAGCAGTTCCGTCACGGCCCGGGTCGTGCCGCTGCGGGCCAGCGAAGCCTGCACCTCGGCCAGGACCGCTTCGGCGACGGCGCGTTGCGACTCGTCGTGAAGGTAGATCCCGCTGCGGTACTGAGTCCCCACGTCATGGCCCTGACGGTTGAGCTGCGTCGGGTCGTGGATCGTGAAGAAGATCTGCAGGACCTCGGCCAGGGAGATGCGCCCAGGCTCGAAACTCACCTGAACGACCTCGGCATGTCCGGTACTGCCGCTGCACACCGCCTGGTAGCTGGGGTTCACGACCTCGCCATTGCAATAGCCGCTCTCGACTGCGACAACGCCCTCGACGAGTTCGTACACCGCCTCCAGGCACCAGAAGCAGCCGCCCCCGAGCGTGATCCGGTCCAGGTCGGGAGTGGGGGTGTCGGTCATGGCGATGTTCTCGGCTGGGGAGGCTCGTTCACTAAACTCCGTCGATTATCCGGAGCCACACCATGCCCTCAAGCTTCGACTGGCAAGACCCGCTCGCCCTCGACGGCCAACTCAGCGACGACGAACGTGCGGTTCGCGACGCCGCTCACGCCTATTGCCAGGATCGTCTGCAGACCCGTGTGCTACTGGCGGCCCGCAACGAACACTTCGACCGCTCCATCATGTCCGAGATGGGCGAGCTCGGCCTGCTCGGCAGCACGATCGAAGGCTACGGCTGCGCCGGCCTGAACCACGTCTGCTACGGCCTGGTCGCACGCGAGGTCGAGCGTGTCGACAGCGGCTACCGCAGCGCGATGAGCGTGCAGAGCTCGCTGGTGATGCATCCCATCCACGCCTACGGCAGCGAGGCCCAGCGCCAGAAGTACCTGCCGCGGCTGGCCCGCGGCGAATGGGTCGGCTGCTTCGGCCTGACCGAGCCCAACCATGGCTCCGACCCCGCAGGCATGCTGTCGCGCGCCACGCCCGAGATCCGCGACGGCGTGGCCGGCTATCGGCTGAAGGGCAGCAAGATGTGGATCACCAACAGCCCCATCGCCGATGTCTTCGTGGTCTGGGCCAAGCTCGTCGACCCCGACGGCCGCGTCGGCGGCCAGGAAGCGATCCGCGGCTTCGTTCTGGAGCGCGGCATGCCCGGCCTGTCGGCGCCCAAGATCGAAGGCAAGATGAGCCTGCGCGCCAGCATCACGGGCGAGATCGTCATGGACGGCGTCTGGGTGAGCGAAGACCACATCCTCCCCGGCGTCAGCGGCCTGAAGGGCCCTTTCGGCTGCTTGAACAAGGCCCGATTCGGAATTGCCTGGGGCGCCCTCGGCGCGGCCGAGTTCTGCTGGCAGGCCGCTCGCCAGTACACGCTGGACCGCAAGCAGTTTGGTCGGCCGCTCGCCGCCAACCAGCTGGTCCAGAAGAAGCTTGCCGACATGCAGACCGAAATCGCGCTCGGCTTGCAAGCCGCATTGCGGGTTGGCCGCCTGCTCGACGAGGGCCGCGTCGCGCCCGAGGCGATCAGCCTGATCAAGCGCAACAGCTGCGGCAAGGCGCTGGACATCGCGCGGGCAGCGCGCGACATGCACGGCGGCAACGGCATCCACGATGAGTACCACGTGATCCGCCACATGATCAACCTCGAGACCGTCAACACCTACGAAGGCACGCACGACATCCACGCCCTGATCCTCGGCCGGGCGCAAACCGGGCTGCAGGCGTTCTTCTAGACCGTGGACCGGGCATGAACGAAATCGTCACCGGCTGGGGCCTGCACGGGCTGAAGCACCTGCTGACGGTGCTGGTGCTGCCACCGGTACCGTTCCTGATCCTGATGCTGGTGGGCGCCCGCCTGATGTTTCACCGCCGCCTGCTGGCCTGGCTCCTGGTGCTGCTGGCCGTGCTCGGGCTGTGGTTCAGTCACACCACCGTGCTCAGCCGCGCGCTGATGCCCTGGCTGCTGGGGCAACCGATGCCGCTGACCGCGTCGCAGATCAAGGATCTCGACCGCAGCGCCAAGATGGCCATCGTCGTCCTGGGCGGTGGGCGCTGGCTGCTGGCGCCCGAATACGGTGTGTCCAGCCTGCAGGCGCGTACGCTCGAGCGGCTTCGCTACGGCCTTTGGCTCGGGCGCCAGACCAGCTTGCCGGTGGCGTTCAGCGGCGGGCTTTCCCCCGGGGCACCTGCCGGCGCGACCGAGGCCGAGATCGCAGCTCGGATTGCCGAGCGCGAGTTCCGGCAGCCCCTGCGCTGGATCGAGGACCAATCCAAGGACACCCGCGAGAACGCCAGCCTCAGCGTCGCGCTGCTTCTGGACCAGGGCATCGAACGCATCGTCGTCGTGACCCATGCCTATCACATGCCCAGGGCGCTGGCCCACTTCGAGAACGCGGTGCTCGCCCGCAGTGCCGCAATGCAGATCGTTCCGGCGCCGATGGGCTGGATCGAGCGTCGCAACCTCGACATCAGCGACTGGCTGCCATCGATGCAGGGTCAACAGGAGAATTGGCTGATCCTGCGCGAATCGCTGGGTCGCCTGGCCGGCGGCTGACGCTGCAACCACCCGACACGTGATCAGTTCGGGGCTGCGGTGGGCCTCGGCATCAGCGCCTTGGCCGCGGCTGCGGCCGCCGCCGCAGCCGCCTTGGCGACGGCCTCTTCCTGCACCCGGGCGTCGGCGCGCTCGCGGTCCTTTTCCGCCTGGGCCTGCACCAGCTGCAGACCGCGGATCCGCCGCGCGTGTTCCGCGGCGTTGGAGCGGCGGAACTCGTCCATCGTCACCGCATCCGCCTTGACGCCCCGCTCGTTCAGCCTCTCGGTCAGCTTGAGTCCGGCGGCCGGATCGCCACCCAGCGACGCCACGACCTCGTTGGCGAACAGGTCCGCACTGGCGACGATCGAGTCCACCACCAGCGCCTTCTCGGCCTGCGCCTCGGCCGCACTCAGGATCATCCCGGCACCGGGCACGGTCAGAAGAAGGATCTTGCCGACCAGGAATCCGGTGCTCGCGCCCTCGGCCTTCTGGACCTGCTTCATCGCGTTCTCGCTGGCCTGGAAGTAGGTGCCAAAGGCTGCCAGCCAGAGAAACTCGTCCTGGGTACGCGCTTCGATCATCGCGTTGGCCGGGATCTTGGCGCGCTTGGTGCCCTGGCGCCAGAAGACGTCCGGATCGTTGTCGAACGAACTCGCGGTGACGCTGCCGGCGCAGCCCTTCTGGGTGTCCACGGTCATGCTGCGGCCATCCTCCATCGTCACCGTCAGCGGCTTGCCCTTGGCGGCCTCGTCACGGGCCTTGAGCATCACGTCCCAGAAGCCCTGGTCGTCGTTGCTGACGGCTGAGCCGCCGCGGAACAGCGCCGAGAACTCGAAGCTCGTTCCACCGGACGGCAGCTTGCGGCCGTTGATCGAGGTGACGACGTCGCCAAGTCTCATGCCGTCCGGCGCGCCCTCGTCGGCCCAGACGACTCGCCACTTCTCGTCCATGCCCGTGATCTGGCGAAACAGCTTCAGCTCCTCTTCCGCGAGTCGCTGGCGCATCGAGTAGGTCGACCAGAGGACAAACGGCTCGATCGGCGTCGTCGAGTGGCACAGCGTCTCGGCCGCCCAGGCGACCTGGATCGCCGCAGCACGGAACTTCACCTCATGCTCGAAGCGGGTCTTGTACAGCTCGCGCTCGAAAGCCCGGTCGTACTGAGGGGCCGTCTGGGCACACGCCGTACCGGCCAGCAACAAGCCGGCCAGCAACGGCATCAATGCAGCGACAACACGGGATCCCGACATGAAACCGGATGCTACCGACCCGGCGCCCCGCTTCACACCAGCAATGCCCCGATGAACAAGCCCACCATCATGAAGGCCAGCACGACCTTGGCAAGCATCCCCGCCAGGATGCCCAGCCAGGTGGCGACACCGACCTTGACCGCGTTCTTCTCGTCTCGCCGAGCCAGGTACTCGCCGATGGCGGCGCCGACCAAGGGCATGAACAGCACGCCAACCAGCCCCATGAACAGGCCGACGACCGTGCCGACCGCGGCGCCAACCAGCGCCAGCCGGCTCGCACCGGCCTTGCGCGCCCCCAGCAAGCCGGCGACGTACTCCAGCACCCACGCCAGCACGGCCAGCGCAGCGATGAAGCCGAGTACCAGGTAGCCGACCCGCGTGAAGTCGTCGATCCAGGCCCCGAGCACGATGCCGCCCAGCACGAACGCCGTTCCCGGCAGCACCGGCAGCACAGTGCCCGCCAGGCCGACGACGATGAGCACGGTGCTCAGAGCCCAAAGGGCGAAAGTGCTGGTTTCCACGGATCGGGCCTCGGTTTTCGATGAAATGAACGACGGGTAGATCTGGGGCCGGCCTGGCTGGCCGCAAGCCATGCCCCATGGCACCAGGGGGCATCGCGGCGTCGGCTTGCTTTCCGTCGGCCATCCCCCACACTCTGCGGGTCGCCAAAGCTGGCCTTCCCGTGTCGGGCTGGGTCCTGTTCGGCAGATTCAACCCAAGGATCATCGACGATGTTGAAGAACTGGCTGATCGGCGCTGTGGTCGTGGCCCTCGTGGCGACGCTGGCGCCCACCGCCTCCGAGGCCAAGCGCCTGGGCGGCGGCAAGAGTTCCGGCATGCAGCGCGACATGCCCGCCCGTACCGCTCCTGACGCCCCTGCCGGCAAGCCGGCGACACCGGCGCAGGGCAGCACGACCCCAGGCGCTGCAGCAGCACCCGCCGCAGCGGGCGCCACGGGCGCGGCGGCCGCGGCCGGAAAGAAGAGCTGGCTCGGTCCCATCGCCGGCATCGCAGCCGCGGTCGGTCTTGTTGCCCTGATGAGCCACCTTGGCCTGGGCGAGGCGTTTGCCAACTTCATGATGCTGGCCCTGCTGGCCGTGGCCGTGATCGCGCTGGTCGTGTTCATCCGCCGCAAGATGGCCGCCGGCAAGTCGGCCATGAGCCCCGCCATGGCCGGTTCCGGCAACGTGCCGCCGACCCAGGTCGCCTGGCCCAACGCCAGCGAGCGCACGGCGTTGAACCCGGCCGATGGCAACGCAGCTGGCCCCAACGGGGGCGCCTTCTCGGGCATCCCGATGCCCCCGGAGAGCAGCGCTGCCCCCACCGAGCCGGCACCGCGTGCCGTGCCCAAGGCCTTTGTGCCGGCGGCTTTCGACAGCGAGGGTTTTGCCCGCATCGCGAAGATGATCTTCATCCGGCTGCAGGCCGCCAACGACGCCAAGAACCTGGACGACCTGCGCCAGTTCACGACGCCGGAGATGTTTGCCGCGCTGAAGATGGACCTGCTCGAGCGCGGCGACGAGGCTCAGGAAACCGAAGTCAAGAAGGTCGACGCCCAGGTCCTGGACGTCGGCAGCGACGGTGGCCAGCAGATCGTCAGCGTGCGCTTCACGGGTGACCTGGTCGAGGAGCGCGGCGGCCCGGTCGTCGCCTTCGACGAGGTCTGGCACCTGGTCAAGCCCGAGGACGACAGCCGCAGCTGGGCGATCGCCGGGATCGAGCAATCGCAGTGAGCGAACTGCAGGCCGCCTGAGACCCTTCAGCCCGCCTGCAACAACGCCAACGCCGCCACCCAGGCGGCGTTGGTCTTTGTGGCCGCGGATTGTCCGGCCCAAGGCGCTGCCAGAGCGGCCGACTGCCCCGCCCAGGCCTGCAGGTGCTGGACATCGCCCGCGGCCTCGGCGGCCTTGCGCATCGCGGCCGTCAGGCCACGCTGGACCGGATACGGTGCGGGCTCCGGGGCCCCAGGTGCCGCGGCGGCGTGCACGTAGCCGGTGGCCAGCGATCGCCCCCAGCGGCCGCTGAAGGCTCGCGTCAGTCGTGTGGCCTCCGGCGGGTTGTCGACCAGCGCCGACTGCCAGGCCGGCGCGATGCCGGCCTCCGCGCAGTGCAGATAGGCCGTGCCCAGTTGCACCGCGCTGGCGCCCAATGTCAGCGCTGCGGCAATGCCTCGGGCGTCGGCGATGCCGCCGGTGGCGATCACAGGCACCGGAGCCACAGCGTCGACGACTTGCGGCAGCAGTGCCAGCAGGCCGATCGATTCGTCACGCGCCCGCGCCGCGTCGAACGCGCCGCGGTGTCCACCCGCCTCGGCACCTTGGGCGACGATGGCATCGGCACCCGCCGCCGCCGCGGCACGCGCCTCGGCCAGCGTCGTGACGACCGCCCACCAGGCGATGCCGGCCTGCCGCAGACCCTGCACCCAGGTCGGAGACGGCAGGCCCATGATCGACGAGAAGGCGCGCGGCCGCACCTCGATCACGGCCTCCATCTGGGCGTCGAAGTCCGGTGGCAGCGCGTCGCCGGCCTCGGCGGCGACTTCGGGCCCATGGCCCGACAGAAATGCCCGGACACGGGCCTCGTGGGCAGCGTCGCGCACGGGCTGCGGGTCCGGGACCCAGAGATTGATCTGCAAGGCGGCATCCGCACCCGCCAGTGCACGAAACCCGCGCACCCAGTCCGCGATCGCCGCCGGACCGTGCAGCAAGGCACCGTATCCGGCCATGCCACCGCCTTGAACCACGGCAGCGGCGAGCGCCACTGGCGAAGCCCCCGCCATGGGCGCCATCAGCAGCGGAACGCGCAAACCCAGGCCTTGAGCGAACTGGAGCGCGCGCGCCGAGGTGGGTTGGCTCATCGAGACGTCACGCGAGCGCGTTGCGGGCGTTGACGAACATCTGCATCCAGGGGCTGGGCTCACCCAGGGCACTCCGGTCGCCGATGCGGCCATGCCAGCTCATCTGGGCGCGGCGGAAGACCCGTTCCGGGTGCGGCATCAGCGCCGTGAACCGACCGTCGGGCGTCGTCACACCCGTGAGGCCCTCGACGCTGCCGTTCGGGTTGGCGGGGTAAGCCACCGTTGCACGACCGTGGCCGTCGACGAACCGCAGCGCACGCTGCACCGCCCGGGCGTCGCCACGCTCGCTGAAGTTGGCAAAACCTTCGCCGTGCGCCACCGCAATCGGCATCCGGCTGCCGGCCATGCCCGAGAAGAACAGGCTCGGGCTTTCCAGCACCTCGACCATTGCCAGCCTGGCCTCGAACTGCTCGCTCAGGTTGCGCGTGAAGCGTGGCCAGGCCGCCGTACCGGGAATCAGCGGCGACAGCGCGGCCATCATCTGGCAGCCGTTGCAGACCCCCAGCGCAAAGCTGTCTCCCCGACCAAAGAAGGACGCAAACTGCTCCGCCAGTGCGGGGTCGAACAGGATCGAGCGTGCCCAGCCTTCACCTGCACCGAGCGTGTCGCCGTAGCTGAAGCCGCCACAGGCCACCAGGCCCTGGAACTGCTCCAGCCGCGCACGGCCGGCCTGCAGGTCGCTCATGTGGACGTCGAAGGTGTCGAACCCGGCCAGCGCCATCGCGCGGCTCATCTCGATGTGCGAGTTCACCCCCTGCTCGCGCAGGATCGCAAGCTTGGGCCGGGTCGCGGTCAGGGCCGGGAAGCCGCTGAACGTGAAGCTCAGGTGCTCGTGCAAGCCCGGATCGGCCAGGTCGGCCGCGGCCGCATGTTCGGCATCGGCCGCAGCGGGGTTGTCGCGGCCGCGGGCAATGCGCCAGCTGACCGCGTCCCACTGCTGCAGCAGTTCGGCCAGGCCAACCGAGTACTGGCAGCGGGCGTCGCGCCAGACCTCGATCACACCTCGCCCGTTGGTCTTGCCGACGACGTGGCTGTGGCGCGCCAGGCCATGCTCGCGCAGTACCGCAAACACGGCGTCGCGCTCGGCCGTCGGAACCTGGATCACGACCCCCGGCTCCTCGTTGAACAGGGCCTGCAGCGTCAGCGTGTTGCGCCGCTCGCCGACCTGGCCGGACCAGTTCTTGGCATCGCCGTACTCGGCTCGGCTGTCGCCGATGCCGTCGCCGTCGGTCACCAGGATGTCGACGTTCAGGCTCACGCCGACGCGGCCGGCGAACGCCATCTCGCAGACCGTGGCCCACAGGCCGCCGTCGCTGCGGTCGTGGTAGGCCAGGATTCGCCGCTGCGAACGCAGCGCATTGATCGCCGCAAACAGCGCCTTCAGCCGAGCCGGGTCGTCGAGATCGGGGACCTCGTCGCCAAAGTGTCCGAGCACCTGGGCCAGCATCGATCCACCCATTCGGCGCCGGCCGGCGGCCAGGTCGATCAGCAGCAGCGTCGTGTCGCCGGCTTGCAGCTGCGGCGTGAAGCAGCCCTCGACCGACGGCAAGGTCGCAAACGCGGTCACGATCAGGCTCACCGGAGCCGTCACCTGCCGCGCGTGCCCGCCGGCATCGGTCCAGCGGGTCCGCATCGACAGCGAGTCCTTGCCCACCGGAATGCCGATGCCCAGCGCCGGGCACAGCTCCAGACCGACGGCGCGCACGGTGTCGTACAGCGCCGCGTCCTCGCCCGGCTCGCCGCAGGCCGCCATCCAGTTGGCCGACAGCTTGACGCGAGACAGCTCCACCGGTGCCGCGAGCAGGTTGGTCAGCGCCTCGGTCACGGCCATGCGGCCCGAGGCCGGAGCGTTCAAGGACGCCAGCGGCGTGCGCTCGCCCATCGCCATGGCCTCGCCACCGAGGCCGACATGGTCGGCGAGCGTCACGGCGCAGTCCGCCACCGGGACCTGCCAGGGCCCGACCATCGGGTCGCGGTGGCTCAGGCCACCGACGGTGCGGTCGCCGATGGTCACCAGGAAGCGCTTGCTGGCGACCGTCGGATGGCGCAGCACGGACAACGCCACAGCCGACAGTTCCACGCCCGTGAGGTCCAGCGCAGGCTCCTGGCGCGGCACGCGCGACACGTCGCGGTGCATCTTCGGCGGCTTGCCGAGCAGGACGTCCATCGGCATCGCGATCGCCGGCGCCTCGCCGGGGTGGCCGACCTCGAGCAAGGTTTCTTGACTGGCAACGCCGACAACCGCAAACGGGCAGCGCTCGCGCTGGCACATCTGCTCGAACAGCGGGAGCAGGTCGGGCCGCAGCGCGAGCACGTAGCGCTCCTGGCTCTCGTTGCACCAGATCTCGCGGGGCGCCAGCCCGGACTCTTCCAGCGGCACGGCCGACAGGTCGAAGCGCGCCCCGAGGCCGGCGCCATCGACCAGTTCAGGGAACGCGTTGCTCAGTCCACCGGCGCCGACGTCGTGGATCGCCAGGATGGGGTTGAGCTCGCCCAGTCCGGCGCAGTGCTCGATGACCTCTTGCGCCCGGCGCTGGATCTCGGGGTTGCCGCGCTGCACCGAATCGAAGTCCAGCGCGGCGGTGTTGCTGCCTGAGGCCATCGAGCTGGCGGCGCCGCCGCCCATGCCGATGCGCATGCCCGGCCCTCCCAGCTGGACCAGCAGCGTGCCGGCCGGGAACACCACCTTGGCCGTCTGTCCGGCGTCGATGGAGCCGATGCCTCCGGCGATCATGATCGGCTTGTGATAGCCGCGCATCACGCCCGACACCGGCTGCTCGAAGACGCGGAAGTAGCCGCCGAGGTTGGGCCGTCCGAACTCGTTGTTGAACGCGGCGCCGCCGAGCGGACCCTCGGTCATGATCTGCAAGGCACTGGCGATGTGGGTCGGCTTGCCGATGCTGCCGCTCTCCCACGGTTCGGCCATCCCGTCCAGATGCAGATGGCCGACCGAAAACCCGTTCAGCCCGGCCTTGGGCCGCGCGCCACGGCCGGTGGCGCCCTCATCGCGGATCTCGCCGCCAGCGCCCGTGGCCGCACCCGGGAACGGCGAGATCGCCGTCGGATGGTTGTGCGTTTCGACCTTCATCAGCACGTGCGTCAGGGCCTGCCGCGCGCCGTACCCGGGCGCGTTCGTGAAGCCCTGCGGCCGCCAGCGCTCGACCTCCTGACCCTCCATCACGGCAGCGTTGTCGTGGTAGGCGACGATGCTGTGCTGCGGGCTGATGCGCTCGGTCTCCCGGATCATGCCGAACATCGAATGGGGCTGGGCAACGCCGTCGATCGTGAAGCGCGCGTTGAAGATCTTGTGCCGGCAGTGCTCGCTGTTGGCCTGCGCGAACATCATCAGCTCGGCGTCGCTGGGGTTGCGGCCCAGGCGCACGGCAAAGGCCTGGACGAGGTAGTCGATCTCGTCGTCGGCCAGCGCCAGGCCGAACTCGGCGTTGGCCTCTTCGAGCGCCGAGCGGCCGCGGCCGAGCACGTCGATGCGTGCCAGCGGCGGAGCCGTGCGCGGCTCGAACAGTCGGGCCGCATCCTCGCGGCGGGCAAACACGGTTTCCGTCATCCGGTCGTGCAGCAGAGCGGCCAGGGCCGCGAACTCGTCGCCGTCCAGCGGCTTGGCCGACCCCAGCAGCGGAGCCTTCAGGGCCAGGCGGACCTCCACGACACGCTCGACCCGGTGCAGCGGGACGCCGCAGTTGCGCACGATGTCGCTGGCCTTGCTGGCCCAGGGCGACACCGTGCCCAGGCGCGGCCCGACGGCGATCAGCGCACCCCCCGCAGCGGCCTGCGCGCGCGGACCGTAGGCCAGCAGGGCCGCCAGCTTGTCCACCAGCGCCGGCTCGGGCTGAGCGTCAAAAGCCACCCAGTGCACGAAGCGGGCGCTGGCGGCGGTGACGCGCGGCACGGCGGCCTGCAGCCGCGCCAGCAGCCCGGCAGCGCGGAAGTCGGACCAGGCGTTGCCGCCCTCGAAGTGCATCAGTGTCAGGGCGCTGGCCATCGGCTCGGGGGGCAGGCGCGCGACAGTGAGCACGCGCCAGGCAGGCATGGGAAACCCGGAATTCTAGGCAGGCGATGGAATAATCCGGCGATGGCCATCGTCATCAAAACCCCTGAGCAGATCGCCGGCATGCGGCTGGCCGGCCGGCTGGCCTCCGAAGTGCTGGACCTGCTGACGCCGCATGTCCGCCCTGGCGTGACCACGCGCGATCTCGACCGCATCGCCCACGACCACATCGTGAAGGTCCAGGGCGGCATCCCGGCGACGCTGGGCTACGCGCCGCCGGGCTACCCGGCGTATCCGGCCTCGCTGTGCACGTCGCTCAACGACGTCGTCTGCCACGGCATCCCCGACGACCGGCCGCTGAAGAACGGCGACATCGTCAACATCGACGTCACCGTCATCAAGGACGGCTGGCACGGCGACAACAGCCGGATGTTCGTCGTCGGCGAGGCCTCGGTCGCAGCCAAGCGGCTGTGTGCCATCACCTACGACGCGATGTGGAAGGGCATCGCCAAGGTCCGCCCGGGGGCGCGACTGGGCGACATCGGCCACGCCATCCAGTCCTTCGCTGAGCACCACGGCTACTCGGTCGTGCGCGAGTTCTGCGGCCATGGCGTCGGGGCCCGCTTCCACGAGGAGCCGCAGGTCCTGCATTACGGCCGCCCGGGCACGCTCGAGGAACTGGTGCCAGGAATGATCTTTACGATCGAACCGATGATCAACGCCGGCCGGCGCGACGTCAAGGAAGACCGCAACGCACGTCGCCCCTACGACGGCTGGACCATCGTCACCCGCGACCGCAGCCTGTCGGCGCAGTGGGAGCACAGCGTGCTGGTCACGGACGCTGGCTACGAAGTCCTCACCGCCTCGGCGGGCAGCCCGCCTGCGCCCGACTTTGCGCCGCTGGGCTACGGCAAGTCGGCAAGCACGGGCGCGCCCTCGGCGGTCTCATCGGCCGACGCCCAGCCTGCGCTCGTCGCCGGCTGATGTCCGCCGTGGCCGAGTTCGGTCGCGGCCACTCGGCGTCCGTGTACCTCGGGTCCTGATGGCGACCGACGCGTCACCGGCTGGCCTGGCCACGCTGCGCCAGCGCCATCGCGACGGCAAGGCCGCGCTGCTTGAGCACTTCCGCAACAGCCGCCCGACGACTCCGGCGGCGATCCGGCTGCTCCGCGGCCTGACCCGCCACGTCGACGCCATGCTCGAGGCGCTCTGGCTGGAATGCGCGATGCCCTCCGGCGCCGCACTGGTCGCGGCAGGCGGATATGGCCGCGGCGAGCTGTTCCCGTGTTCGGACGTCGACGTGCTCGTGCTGGTCGAGGACTCCGCGGCGCACGATGGCGGCGACCCGGTGTCGCGCGCCGCGATCGAGCGCTTCGTCACCGCCTGCTGGGACATCGGCCTGGAGATCGGCTCGTCGGTGCGCACCGTGGCCGAGTGCGTCACCGAAGCGAGCCGCGACGTGACGGTGCAGACGGCCCTGCTCGAGGCACGCCGCGTCTGCGGTCAGCGCAAGCGCTTCGAAACGCTCAAGCGCGAGCTGGCCGCGGCGCTGGATCCGCGCGCCTTCCTGAGGGCCAAGACGCTCGAGATGCGCCAGCGCCACACCAAGTACGAAGGCACGCCCTATTCGCTGGAGCCCAACTGCAAGGAAAGTCCGGGCGGCCTGCGCGACCTGCAGATGCTGCTCTGGGTCGCACGCGCCGCCGGTCTCGGCCGGACCTGGAGCGAGCTGGCGCTTCGGGGCCTGATCACCCCGTTCGAGGCGACGCAACTCGTCAAGCAGGAAGGCACGCTCAAGCTGATCCGCGCCCGCCTGCACCTGGTGGCCGGCCGGCGCGAGGACCGGCTCGTCTTCGACCTGCAGACGGCCGTCGCCGAGAGCTTCGGCCTGAAGGCGACCAAGGGCCAGCGGATCAGCGAGGTGCTGATGCACCGCTACTACTGGGCCGCCAAGGCGGTGACGCAGCTCAACCAGATCCTGCTCCAGGGCATCGAGGAGCGCGTCAGCGGGTCCGAGGACGCGCCGATGCGGCCGATCAATGCCCGCTTCCTGGACCGGGGCGGCATGCTCGAGATCGCTCGCGACGACCTGTACCGCGACAACCCGCACGCCATCCTCGAGACCTTCCTGGTCTTCATGCAGACGCCGGGACTGCAAGGCCTGTCGGCACGCACGCTGCGGGCGCTGTTCAATGCCCGCGGCCTGATGGACGCGGCGTTCCGCCGCGATCCGATCAACCGCGAGCTGTTTGTCGAGATCCTGCACCAGCCGAGCGGACAGACGCACGCGCTGCGGCTGATGAACGCGACGTCGGTGCTCGGGCGCTACCTGTGGGTCTTCCGCCGCATCGTCGGGCGCATGCAGCACGACCTGTTCCACGTCTACACCGTGGACCAGCACATCCTGATGGTGGTGCGCAATGTCCGGCGCTTCTTCATCCCCGAGCATGCCCACGAATACCCGTTCTGCTCGGGCCTGGCGGCGCAGTGGGACAAGCCCTGGCTGCTGGTGGTCGCAGCCATCTTCCACGACGTCGCCAAGGGTCGCGGCGGCGACCACAGCGAGCTCGGCATGCGCGAGGCCCGGCGTTTCTGCCGCGACCACGGCATCACGCGCGAGGATTCGCGCCTGATCGAGTTCCTGGTCCAGCACCACCTGACGATGAGCCGCATCGCGCAGAAGGAGGACCTGTCGGACATCGAGGTCATCCGCCGCTTTGCCCAACTGGTCGCCACGCCGCGTCGCCTGGCCGCGCTCTACCTGCTCACGGTGGCCGACATCCGCGGCACCAGCCCCAAGGTCTGGAACGCCTGGAAGGGCAAGCTGCTCGAAGACCTGTACAAGGCGACGCTGCGGGCGCTGGGCGGTACGGCGCCGAACCTGGACGCCGAAATCGAGACCCGCAAGCAGGAAGCCCAACGCGACCTGGCCCTGCACTCGGCGCTGCCCGGCACCGAAGTGCCGCTGTGGGCGACGCTGGAGGTCAGCTACTTCGCCCGCCACGACGCCCCCGACATTGCCTGGCACGCGCGCTGCCTGTGGCGCCATGTCGCCAGCGAGAAACCGGTGGTGCAGGCCAGGCCCTCGAGTGCCGGCGACGGCCTGCAGGTGCTGGTGTATTCGCCGGACCGTCCGGACCTGTTCGCGCGGATCTGCGGCTACTTCGACAGCGCCGGCTTCAGCATCCAGGACGCCAAGATCCACACCAGCCGCACTGGCTACGCGCTGGACACCTTCCAGATCGTCAGCGCCAGCGGCCTGGACGACGGCGCGGACTACCGCAGCCTGATCGCCCTGGTTGAGAACCAGCTCGCCAAGGTGCTGGCCGAAGAAGGCCCGCTGCCGGAACCGCGCCGCGGCCGGGTCTCGCGCCGGGTGCGCAGCTTCCCGGTGGTGCCCCGGGTCTCGCTGTCCCCCGACGAGCGGGCCCAGCGCTGGCTGCTCGCGGTCTCGGCGAGCGACCGCACCGGGCTGCTCTACGCCGTGGCCCGGGTGCTCGCCCGCCACCAGATCAACCTCCAGCTGGCCAAGATCAGCACGCTGGGCGAACGTGTCGAGGACACCTTCCTCGTCGACGGCGCCGAACTGCAGCGGTCCAGGGACCAGCTCCGGATCGAGACCGAGCTGCTCGACGCCATCGCAGCGCCCGCCTGACTTCGGCACACCCCGCATTCGACAGACGATGGCGAACGAGCAACGTCCTTTTCTCGGAGGCCCCGGCGCCTACCCGGTGCGTTCGGTCCCGCCCGCGCGCATCGCGGCCTGGCTCGCCGCCGGCTGGGACGACCTTCGCCGTTGCCCGGGTCCGGGCCTGCTGCACGGCACCGCGATGGCCGCCTGGGGGGCGCTGGTCCTGTTGTTGGCGCATGACCGCTTCTGGATCCTGGCCGGAGCCTTCAGTGGCTTCCTGATCGTGGCCCCGCTGGCCGCGACCGGCCTGTATGCGATCAGTCGCCGCCTTGAGCGCGAACCCCGGGCGTCGCTGGCCGACGCGCTTGCGATCTGGCGCACGGTCGACCGGCGACTGGTCCACTTCGGTGTTCTTCTGGCCCTGGCCGGCACCGGTTGGGTGGTGACCTCGGCCTCGCTGGTCACTGGCATGGCCAGCGTGCCGATCAACACGCCACTGGCCTTCCTGCGCGCGGTCGCCCTGGGCGATGGCTGGCTGTTCGAGGCCTGGCTGATGCTGGGGGCGGTGCTCGCCGCGCCTGTTTTCGCGTCCAGCGTCGTCGCGATCCCGCTGCTGCTCGACCGACGCGAAGAGAAGTCGCTCGACGTGCTGCGCGCGGTGCTGACCAGCTGGCGCGTGGTCGAGGCCAGCCCGCTGACGATGGCGATGTGGGCGGCGCTGCTGGTGGCCTTGTCGCTGCTCGGCATGGCGCTGGGACTGGTCGGCCTGGTCGTGATCGCGCCCTGGCTGGCCCATGCCAGCTGGCACGCCTACCGCGACACCGTCGCGACGCCCGGCGGTGCCCATGACGCCGAGCCGCAGAGCCGCTGACACCACGATGTTCGGTTTCACCGAAGAGCAGATCGCCGGGTTCGGGATGACCTTCGGCGTCGGTGCGTTCATGCTCTACATGGTCTTCATCATCGTGCAGCTGGCGCGCGAATCGAAGGCCGGTCGCTACGGCACCTTCGTGCTGTTCCTGGCCCTGGGCGTCGGCTTGATCGGCTTTGTCGCCAAGGGCGTCATCAAGCTGTTCATCGGTGGTTCGGAATGAGTCTGCCCACCCGCGTTGCCGCCAACGCTGCCATCGGGGCCCTGGCCACCGGCGGGACCTACGACGCCGTGATCGACGTGCGCAGCCCGGGAGAGTTTGCCGAGGACCGACTGCCCGGAGCGGTCAACTGGCCGGTGCTCGACGACGCCGAGCGCGCCGACATCGGAACCCGTTACGCCAGCGATGCGTTCGAGGCCCGCAAGGCCGGAGCCGCCTTGGTATCGCGCAACATCGCACGTCACCTCGAGCAACACCTGCAACCACTGGTACGAAGCTGGAGGCCGCTGGTGTACTGCTGGCGCGGTGGGCAGCGCTCGGGCAGCCTGGCCACGGTGCTGTCCGAGATCGGCTTTCGGGTCGCCGTGCTCGACGGCGGCTACCGGGCGTTCCGCCGCGAGGTGCTGGCCTGGCTGGAAACCGCGGGCACGGGCTTGCGCTGGATCGTGATCGCCGGCACCACCGGCAGCGGCAAGAGCCGCCTGCTGGCGGCGCTGGCCGCCGAAGGCGCACAAGTGCTGGACCTCGAGGGCCTGGCCTGCCACCGGGGCTCGGTGCTCGGTGCCCTTCCCGGCCGGCCCCAACCGTCGCAGAAGGCCTTCGAGACCACCCTTTGGCAGGCGCTGCAAGCGCTCGATCCGGCGCGGCCGGTGTTCGTCGAAAGCGAGAGTCGCGTCGTGGGTCGACTCCGGCTGCCGCTGGCCCTGGTCGAGCGGATGCGCGCCGCTCCGTGCGTTCAGGTCCAGATGCCGATGCCAGCGCGGGTCCAGTTGCTGATCGAGGACTACACCCACCTCACCGCCGACCCGGCCCCGCTGTGCGAAGCCCTGAACGCACTGCGGACGATCCGCGGCGCGGCACAAGTGGCACAGTGGCAGGAGTTCGCCCGCCGTGGCGAGCTGGCCCGACTTGTCGAGGAGTTGCTCGTGCTGCACTACGACCCGATCTACCGGCGCTCGATGGCGGGCCATTTCACAGCCTACGACCGCGCCCCGGTGCTGTCGGCCACCGATGGTTCGCCGATGGCTTTGTCGCGACTGGCACGCGAGCTGATCGCACTTGAGCCGACATGAGCCGACATGAGCCGTCGCATCCGAGCCCTTGCTCTTGCTCTGCTGCTGGCTGGCGCGTTTGCGGCGTCCGCCCAACCGACGCCCAAGTCAGCCGCCCGCCCACTCGACGACAGCCACTGGCCCTATGTCGTCGCCAAGGGCGACACCTTGATCGGGATTGCCCGCAGCCGGCTCGTCGCCGGGGCTGACTGGCGCGTCGTCCAACGGCTGAACAGGGTCGCCAACCCGTTCCGGCTGCAACCCGGCAGCACCTTGCTGATCCCATGGGACCTGGTGCCGGGCACCCCAGCGGCGGCAACCGTGCAGCATGTGCACGGACAGGTGCAACGGCTGCGCGGCAACGCGGTGGCCCAGGCGCTGCTGCCCGGCGACAGCCTGCTGGGAGGCGACGTCCTGACCAGCGGCGCGCAGTCCTCGGCGTCGATCCGGCTGGCCGATGGCACGCGGCTGCTGTTGCGGCCGGAAAGCCGCCTGCAGATCGACCGCCTTGAGCGCCAGGGAGGCGCCACCCCTGCGACCGCTGGCCGCTACACCAGCCGCCTGCAGACCTTGCAAGGCGCCATGGACGCGGTCGCCCCGCCGCCGCAGCGCCTTGATGCGCCCGGCCCAGCGGCGTCTGCGGGCGCCACCACCTGGCGCCAGTTGCAGATCCGCACGCCGGTCGCCAACCTTGGTGTGCGCGGCACCTCGTTCCGGGTGCGCGGGGACTTGAACCAGAGCATCTTCGAGGTCCTGGAAGGCGAGGTCCGCTTGTCCCGCGACACCGCGGGTCCTCGTCCTGCCGAGCAGCCCCTGTCGGCAGGCCAGGGTCAGGTCGCCACGGCAGCGGGGCTGGGACCGGCCGCCACCCTGCTGCCCGCCCCCACGCTGACACTCCCCAGTGCCACGCTGGATCGACCGGCCGGCGAGGCACTGGGCTTCTCATGGCCGGCTGGCGACAGCGCGGTCCGCCGTTGGCGGGCGCAGCTGTTCGACGTCTCCTCGGCCGCGGGCCCGTCGGCGCTGCGGCTGGACGGGGTGTTCGAGGCGCCCCTGGCCGTCTGGCCCGATGCACTGGTGGCAGGGCTGCGAGACGGCGAGTACGAACTGCGCGTGCGGGGCATCGACGCGCAAGGGCTGGAGGGTCTGGACGGCCGCCTGCGCCTGCAACTGGCCCAACGCCCGGCGTTGCCGCCTGCCCCACCCCCCCCACCGCCGCCCGTTCGGGCCCCGGGGTTGGTCTCGCTCGAACCGGCACTGTTTGGCAGCGATGGCGTTCTGCTGCGATGGCAAGCGCCGGCGGGGAGCGCGGTCGATGCCGTGTTGCGCTACCGGCTTCAGGTCGCCGCGACGGCCGACTTCAACGCGCCGCTGCACCTGGACATCGAAACCGACCAACGTTCCCATCTTCTGCCCAGCCTGTCGGGCGGTCGCTGGCACTGGCGGATCCGCGCCGAGGCGCTGTCCGACGACGGTCGCAGTCCACTGGCGGGGCCCTTCTCGGCCACCCAGAGCTTCGAGCTGAGCCTGCCTTTCGGCCGCTTCTGGTTTGCACCCGGGCAGTTGCGGATCTTGCCGGCACCGGACCGGCCGCCGACGGCGCGACCTTGAACCCGCCCGCGGCGCCTGACGACACGACCGCCGTGTTCGCGCGTCGGCCCGGGTGGTTGCGCCTGATGCCGCTTCTGGCCGGCCTGCTGGCGGTGCTGGCGTGGTTGAGCCCGATCGACAGCCGGATCGCACAGCCTTGGGACGACCGCCAGCGCCAGTGGCTGGCCCCTTCAACGCCACCGCAGGGTGTACGGGTGGTCGACATCGATGAAGCCTCGCTGTTGGAGTTGCAGCCCCTGATCGGCACCTGGCCGATCGGCCGGGACGTGTATGCCGCGATCGTGCTCTGGCTGCGCGAGCGCGGTGTCCGGGCCGTGGTCATCGACCTGCTGCTGGCCGACCCGCACGGCGGCGACGCGATGCTCGCGGCCCAGATGGCAAGGCCCGGAGCGCCCGTCGTGCTGGCGGCTGCCGGCCACCAGCCAGCCAGCGGCCGGGTCGCGGGCGACACGCGAGCGAAGGACGTCGAAACCGGGTCCTACACCTGGCCGGCGATGACATTGCCGAACCGCGAGCTGATGGCAGCGCGGCCCCTTGCTCTGGGTGTGATCACGACACCGCTGGACCCCGACGGCGTGTTGCGCCGCCTGCCGCTGTGGCACCGCGCACCGGGGCTCGCAGCACCGCTGCCGTCGATGCCGCTGGCGGTGTGGCAGGCCGTGCACGCCCGTGAGGGGCTTCCCGCCGGCCTGCCGGTCGATGCCAGCGGCTCGGTGGCTCTGGCGCTGGGCAATGCCGGCGCATCGCCGCAGGTGCTGCCGTTTGCGGCGCTCGCCCGTGCCGCGCTTGGCGCCGACCGCGAGCCCGCCTGGGCGGCCGAGCTTGCCGGCCAGGTGGTGTTCATCGGCAGCAGCGCAATGCTCGCCGACCGCGTCATGACGCCGGCCGGCCAACGCGACGGCACCGCGCTGCTGGCTGAAGCCTACGCGGCGTTGCGCGACGGGCACGTGCTGCCCCCGCGTCACCGGGGCTGGGAGGCCGCCTTGCTGGTCATCGCCCTGGTGCCGGCACTGGTGGCCTGGCGACGCGGCTGGGGTTCGCTGCGCCGAGACGCCGCGGCCAGTCTGCTGGCCTTGCTGGCGATGGCCGTGCTGGCGGCGACGCTGCTGATCGTGGCGAGACAGCCCCTCCCGACCCTGGCCCCCCTGGCCACCTTGGCGCTCGCCCTGTTCGGCAGCATCGCCTGGCGGCAGATCGAACTGCAGCAGCGGGCCCGCCACCTGGCCTACGAAAACGCCGTCGCCGCCGCGGCAGAACGCGCCAAGAGCGAGTTCCTGGCCAACATCAGCCACGAGGTGCGCACGCCGCTGAACGGCCTGCTGGGCGTGGCCGACCTGCTGGCGCTGACCCGGCTCGACGCGGAACAGCAGCGGCATGTGCAGGTCTTTCGCGAGTCTGGGCAGATGTTGAAGGCCTTGATCGACGACCTACTGGACCTGACCAAGATCGAGGCCGGCGGATTGGAGCTGCACCCGGGACCGTTTGAGCTGCGCCCGCTGCTCGAGCAGGTTCAGCGCCTGATGCAGCCTCGCGCCGAGACCAAGGGCCTGCGGCTCGAACTCGAGGTCGATCCCGCTTTGCCTGCTGCCCTGATGGGCGACCGCCAACGCCTTGAGCAGATCCTGCTCAACCTGGTGGGCAACGCGATCAAGTTCACGACCCAGGGCCGGGTCGCCGTCACGGCCCGGGCCGGGGTCCCACGGGGGCTGGAGCTCACGGTCAGCGACACCGGCATCGGCATCGCGCCAAGCAAGCACGCGCGGGTGTTCGAGCCCTTCGTGCAGGCCGACGGAAGCATCACCCGGCAGTACGGCGGCACCGGGCTGGGCCTGGCCATCGTTCGCCGGCTGGTCGAGCGGATGGACGGCCGGATCGCGCTCGACAGCCGTCCGGGCGCCGGCAGCCGGTTCACGCTGACACTGCCGCTCGAGGAAGTGGACCTGGCCCCGATGGCCCAAGTGCAGCCGGACGCGCCGGCAGAACCCGAGAGCGCCCGTCGGTACCGCGTGCTGCTCGCCGAGGACAACGAGGTCAACGTCTACATCTTCACCGCCATGCTGCGGGCGCCCGAGTACGAGGTGCTGGTCGCGGACAACGGCCTCGTGGCGCTTGAGTTTGCGCAGACACGCCACTTCGACATCGGCTTCATCGACCTGATGATGCCGGCGATGGACGGCCTGACGATGGCGCGCGCACTGCGCGACTGGGAAGGCGGCCGCGGGCTCGACCGACTGCCGCTGGTCGCCCTGACGGCACGCGCCTTCGGCAGCGACATTGCCGCCTGCCTTGACGCCGGCTTCGACCTTCACCTCGGCAAGCCGTTCACCCGTGAACAACTGCTGCTGACGCTCGCCAGCCATGCGCGATCGACAGGCCCGGTCGAGACGGCGCCTGCGGCATCCGCCACCTCGCCGACCTTGCCACTGCGCGCCTCGCCGGAGCGGCTGGCGCATGCCCGCCTGTTCATCAGTCACTTCGAGAGCGAGTACGCCGCTGCGACACACCGCGCCGATGCGGGACAGGCTCGCGAGCTGCTGCGCGACCTCGCGGAGGTGGCTGAAGCGGTGGGCGCCGAGGCCCTGGCCCGACGCGCCCGTGGAGCCGATCCGCTGCAGCCGCTGGCGCCCGACCTCCGCGCCGACATCGGGCACACCCTGCTGGCGTTGGCGGCACCGTCGGCTTCCGCAGCCGGCCCTCGGTCCAACCGGCCCGGCTGAAACCGCCTGCCCGGTCGCCCGTCGGGCCGGAACCGCATTGGTCGGCACGACGGCCGCACTCGTCAGACGCCGCTCGCCGTCCGCGCACCGAACGGCATCATTCGCACCATGAAACTTCCGTGGAGCGACCCGCGCTTGCCCTCGGCATTGCAGCGTGCGCTGCTGATGGCCGCCGGCGTGGCCAGCGTCTTTGCATGGGTCACGGCGACCCGGGTCGTGTATCTGCCGCCGGCCGCTGGCTCGCCAGGCCCGCTGGCGGCTGCCGCAGCGGTCTGGATCGGCCTGTTCGTGGCGACCTTGGTGATGGCCGCCGTTGCAGGGTTCGGCCAGGCATGGCTGCCGTCCCTGCCGCGGGCACGCCGGGTGGGGTTGGCCGTGCTCGTCCTGGCCTGCTGGGCCTGTGGGGGTGGCCTGCTGGCGGTGCAGACCTGGCGGTTCGGCCCGGCCTCGGGGATCGACCCGGCTGGCTTGCCGACCCTGCTGCTGCCATTGGGCGCCTTCGCGCTGCTGCTGGTCGCGATCGAGGCCGCCGCCCGGCGCCGCCCTGCCGTCGCGGTGGTGCCGGGTCGCATTCCGGCGACGCGGCCGCGAATTCCCCCTTCGATGGTTCGTGCGCTGCTGGTCGCGGTCTCGGTCGCCAGCGCCTGGGCCGTGGTCGCGGTGGCACGGGTGGCGGTTTCGCCCATGGTCCCGAACGCGCCGAGCCCATGGGCGACAGGCGCCAAGGTCTGGATCGGCAACTTCTCGATGATCCTGATGATGGGTTCCGCCGCGACACTGGGACGCATGCTGCTGCCGGCGGCTGCCGCGCCCCGCCGGCTGGCGCTGGTGCTGCTGGTGCTCGGCACCTGGGCCGCAGGCTGTGTGCTGCTGGTGCTTCAGGAGGTCGTGCACGGCAACGATGCCGGCTTCGACGCCCGTTACCTGCCGGCGATCCTGCTGCCGATGGGCACGATCGCACTGCTGTTGGTGGCGATGGAGGAGTTCGCCCAGCGACGTCAGGCGGCAAGTCAGGCCCTGCACGAGGGCGGCCTGCGCAACCTGGCGCTGGCACGCGAGATGTCCGAAGCCGAGCTGAGCCTGCTGCAGGCACAGATCGAACCGCACTTCCTGTTCAACACGCTGGCCAACGTGCGGCGGCTGCTGCGCACGGACCGCGGCGCCGCGCAGGCCCTGCTCGCCGCCTTGCTGCGCTACCTGGAAGAAACGCTGCCGCGGCTGCGCGAGTCCAGCCGAAGCACGCTGGAGCGCGAGGCCAGCCTGGTGCGCGCCTATCTGGAACTGCACCAGGTGCGCATGGGTTCCAGGCTGCGCTGGAGCGTCGAGGTCCCCCCGTCGCTGGGCGGCCAGGAGGTGCCCCCGCTGCTGCTGCTGACCCTGGTCGAAAACGCACTCAAGCATGGCCTGGCGCCGCAGGTCCAGGGCGGCCGGATCGACGTCGCGGCCCGTTTTGACGACGGTCAGGTGGTGCTGAGCGTGGCCGACACCGGGCGTGGCATGGGCAGCGCCATCGGACATGGAACCGGACTGGCCAATCTGCGGGCGCGACTGAAGGCGATGTACGGCCCGGCCGCGTCGCTGGTCCTGCGCGTCAACGATCCCCACGGGGTGATCGCCCAGGTCAGTTTGCCGGAGCGCCGACTGTGAGTGGCATCGTGCGCTCGGCGTGGCGGACCAGCCGCGCCCGGGGTTGGCACGACCCGGCACTGGGCGTCGCGATCGGCATGGCCTGCCTGCTGTTCATGGCCGGGCCCTTGTTGCCCGGCGCGGGACAACGCAACTGGGCCGTCCCGGCGCTGTACAACATCCTGCAGTTCGGGTTGCCGACGGTGGCGGCGGTGCGCCTGGCCGATGCCGCCATCGAACAAGGTGCGTCGGCCAGTGGCTGCTATCTCGTGGTCGCAGTCGTTGTCCCGATCTTTGGCGTGTGGCTGTTCGGTCCGCTGCTGATGCCGCTGCTGGGCAGTGACCCGGGTTGGAGCCTGGTCAACGACCTCTGGTTGTGGACCGGCACCGGCGTGCTGCTGGCGCTGGGGCTGGCGGCCTACGCGCACTGGCGGGCCGGCGAGCGCGCCTTGGCCCGCCAGCACGCCGCCGAAGGCGAGCGGGCCTGCCAGTTGCAGCGCCTGCACGCCGCCCGGCTGCTGGCCTTGCAGGCACGGGTCGAGCCGGAGCTGCTCTTCGCCACGCTCGACGAGGTCCGCGCCCGTGCCGGCGACGGCAGCACCCAGGACGACGATGCCGAGCGGCTGCTGGCCGACTTGATCGGACTGCTGCGCCGGCTGCTGCCGTCGGCGCAGGCCAACCGCTCGACACTCGCCCGCGAACTCGCTCTGGTTCAGGCCCAGGCCAGACTGGGCGCGCAGGCCATGGCCCGCCACGCCGGGCCAGGCCAGGACGATCCGGCATCGGCAAAGCCCAGGCCTCATCCCCTGCCGCGGGTCGTCGCGACGCTGCCCGCCGAATGCGAGCACGTCGAGTTTGCCCCGCTGGTCCTGCCGGCGCTGCTGCGCCTGCTGGACCCCTCCGGCAGCAGGCCCTGGTTCCTGACCGCCAGGCGCATCGCCGCCGACAGCGCGGATCCACGGCTCCTGCTCGAGCTTCGGCGCGATGACTCGGCGGCGACCGGACCCGTCGCCGCCGACACCCACACCCAGGCCGCGGTGCTGCTCGAACGGCTGCAGGCCGTCCTCGGGCCCAGTGCGCGGCTGGACCTGTCGCCACACGGCGAGATCGCCGCGATGCTGGACCTGCCCTGGTGCCCGGTTCCCCCATCCGATGTCCCCGCGAACGAACTTCACGCCCCATGACCCGCGCCCTGATCGCCGAAGACGAGCCCCTGCTGGCCCAGGAACTGGCCGACGAGCTCAGCCGCATCTGGCCCGAGCTCGAACTGCTGGCGACCGCAGACGACGGCCACTCGGCCCTGCAGCGCTTCGAATCCGAGCGCCCGGAGCTGCTGTTCCTGGACGTGCAGATGCCGGGGCTGGACGGTCTCGAGGTCGCCCGCCTGGTCGCCGGTCGCGCCCACGTCGTCTTCATCACCGCATTCGACCAATACGCCGTTCCGGCCTTCGACGAGGGCGCGGTCGACTACCTGCTCAAGCCCTTGGAGACCGTTCGTCTGGTCCGTGCTGTGCAACGCGTCAAGGAGCGCCTGAAGGCACGCCAGAACGCCACCGCCGCGGCGCTGCCGGCCATGCCCGACCTGGCCGCGGTGCTCGAGCAGGTGCAGCGTCAGCAGGCCGAGCGCGCGGCCACGGCAGCCGCCATCGCGGGCACCGCACCGTTGCGCTGGATCAGCGTGCAGCATGGCCGCGACCTGCGCCTGATCACGATCGAGGACATCTGCTATTTCCGCGCCGACAACAAGTACGTCGCGGTCGTCACCGCCGACAGCGAGTCACTGATCAGCACGCCATTGAAGGAACTGCTGCCGCGGTTGGACCCGGACAGCTTCTGGCAGGTCCACCGCGGCACGGTGGTCAATGTCCACGCGATCAAGAGCGTGAGCCGCAGCGCGATGGGCGGCAACCTCGTGCTGAACCTGAAGAACCGGACCGAAAGACTCCAGGTCAGCGCGAGCTACGCCCACCTCTTCAAGCACATGTAGTCAACTCCGGACAACCGTTCGTCGAACCGCTCCCGCTCCATCAACGGCCAGCGCCGGACGTTGGGGCCGACGGGCCCTTGGCCCGGCCGTTCAGGCGGTGCGGAAGCGGGTCAGCATCTGCACCAGGCTCTGGGCCTGGCCACGCAGGGCCTCGGTCGCGGCGCTGGCTTCTTCGACCAGGGCAGCGTTCTGCTGGGTCGAGCGGTCCATCTCGGTCACCGCCTGACTGATCTGGGCGATGCCACCGGCCTGCTGAGCCGCTGCAGAGGAGATCTCGCCCACGGTGGTGGAAACGTTCTCGATCGCCGTGACGATGCGGGTCATGGTCTGGCCGGCGGCGTTGACCTTGCCCACGCCCGACTCGATGCGCTCTACCGACGAACTGATCAGGGTGCGGATCTCCTTGGCCGCGTCGGCACTGCGATGGGCCAACGTGCGCACTTCGCTGGCCACGACGCTGAAGCCACGGCCCTGCTCACCGGCGCGTGCGGCCTCGACCGCCGCGTTAAGGGCCAGGATGTTGGTCTGGAAGGCGATGCCATCGATCACGGCGATGATCTCGCCGATCTTCTTGGCCTGCGCATTGATCGCATCCATGGTGGCGATGACGTCGCCCACCACCGCGCCGCCCTCGCGCGCCACAGCCGAGGCATCACGCGCCAGCGTGTCGGCCTGGCGGGCGTTGTCGGCACTGTTGCGGATGGTGGCGGAAAGCTCCTCGATCGACGCGGCGGTCTGCTGAAGCGCCGCGGCGGTGTTTTCGGTCCGGGCGGACAGGTCGGCGTTGCCATTGGCGATCTCGCTTGAGGCCAGGTTGACGTGCTCAGCCGTCCTGCGGATGCCGACGACGATCTCCGACAGTCCTTGCGACACCGCGCCCAGTGCCGACACGACCTGGCCGGTGGCATCGCTCGACGAAGCGTAGGCCGGCCTGACGCTGAGGTCGCCCGAGGCCACGGCGTGGGCCATGCGGGAGGCGTCGCCCAGCGGCCGCACGATGGCGCGGGACATCAGGATCGACAGGCCCAACGTGGCCAGCAGCGCGACACCAAAGCCACCGAAGATGGCCGTCTGGTTGGCGGCCGACAGGCTGCGGGCGGCCGCCACCGCGGCGTTGGCCTGCGTGGCCTGGTCGACCACCAGTTCGTCCAGCGCGGCCTTCACGTTGGCGTAGCTACCTTCCATGGTGGTCATGAAGGAGGCCGCGTTGGCCACCATGCCAGACTTGATGTCCAGCGCGGAGCGTGTGCTGTCGCGGTACTTGGTGAATTCAGTGGTTGCCTTGGCCAGCAAATGGGTTTCCTTCTCGCCCAGTGCCGGCGCGGCTGCTGCGGCCTTGAGGGCCGACTCGTAATCCTGTAGCAGCGCCAGGATCTGCTTGTCCAGCGCCTCGATCTTGTCGGCCTTGAATCCCGCGCCTTCCCAAGCCAGGCTCTGGTTGACTTTGGCGTGGATGGCCGCGACCCGCTGGGTCAGGTTGCCAGCCGCCACGATTCGGGGCACCTGGGTCTCGCCGAGTTGCGCCATCGAAGCGCTCATCCGGCTGTTCGCGAAGTAGCCGATGCCGCCCACCAGGGCCAGGCACAGGACGGCGAAAGCCGGGGCAAGCGCGACCTTCACCCCTACCGAGGCGTTGCGGATCCAGTTGCTCATTCTTGTCTCCAGAGGCGGGCCTTCAGGCCCGTCTCTCTGCATCTCGTTGCACGGCCCGGGGGGCGGGCCGCAGGGGAGAACTCAGCGGTAGACGCCGACGCCAACGAAGCCTTCGAAGTTCGCCAGCTTGCGCACGAAGGAAACCTTGCTCTCGATCTTCTTGGTCTGCGGGTGCGGCCAGTCGTACTCGACCCAGCCGCCGCCCTTCTGGGCGGTGCTGCGAAGCTCCTGGATCAAGGGCTTGCCGTTCGGGTCCTTCAACTCGATCAGGTTCTTGCCGATGAGCTTGTCATTCGCACCATGACCAAGATTGACGCCTTCCATGTTGTAGGCGAAGACGTACAGATCCTTCTTCTGCCAGGTCTTGTTGGACTTGTCGGTGAAGTCCTTGAAGGCCTGCTCGTGGCCGACCTTCTTCACATGTTCGACGGCCGCGTCGACCATGGCCTTGGCTTCATCGCGTGTGCCGTTGTCTTGCGCCCAAGCGCCAGGTGCCAGCGAAAGGACCAGAGTGGCGCCGAGCATCCAGCGCCTGCTTGAAGAAACAAACATCTTGAGCTCCGTTGAATTGGGGTGTGGATAACCGCTCCGTTCGGACGGCCAATTGGTTTTCGACAGCGAGACCGCCATCTTGAGACGCCAGTTGTGTCGGGGTGCCCGAAAGCGAGCTGCAATTGCCGCTCAGTTCACCAGACCTCGCTGCAGGGCCGCCCAGCGCCTGGAGTCGCCGGCGCAGCGGTCTGACGGGTCGCCGGCAAGAATTCAAGCAGGAACACCGATCGCTTGATCTGACAAAAGGAGAAAATTCTCTTTTTACCAAGAAGTTCCAATTGGGCGATACTGGGACCAATCTTCAAACTCACCGCAGCAGGAGAGCCCAGATGACCGCCGCCCTTCACGTCCAGACCGGCCCCGAGGCCAGCCTGCAGCAGTTGCCGCGCAAGCCGGTGTCCGATGTCAAGCGCGAGGGATGGCGCGGTGTCATGCGCAGCGTCGACACCGCTGGCCGCGTGTTGATGACCAACCACGACCGGCCGGAAGCGGTGATCCTTTCGCTGCACGAGTACCGCCTGCTGTCCGAACAGGCTGCGCGCGCGCAACGCGACAGCCAGGACCGACTCGAACACCTGAGCCGCGCCTTCGACGCCGAGCTGGCGGTGTTGCAGCAACCCGGCGCCGGCGACCGCTTGCGCGGCGCCTTTGATGCACCCCTGCAACTGAACGGCGAGGTCATCGCCGGCCGCGGCTTCTGACGCGGATGCCGGCATCCAAGCGGGCCTCGCGCGCTGCCGCAGCCGTCACCCAGCGCCGCCCTGTCCTGCTGGTGCTGGCCGGCGTCAACGGCGCCGGCAAGAGCTCCATCGGCGGCAACGTCATGTTGCGCCGGGCCGGCCTGAGCTGGTTCAACCCTGACACCTACGCCCGCCTCCTGGTCGACAGCGGCCTGCCGCTGAAACCCGGCGAAGCCAACGCACGCGCCTGGAACCATGGCGTGGACCTGCTCGACCAGGCCGTCGCCGTCGGCCACAGCCATGCCTTCGAGACCACCCTGGGCGGCACGACGATGACGCAGAAGATCGCAGCGGCCGCACGAACGCACGACGTGATGGTGTGGTTCTGCGGCCTGGCCTCGGCCGAGCAGCACATCGCCCGCGTCGCGGCACGCGTGGCCGCCGGTGGCCACGACATCCCCGAGGCCAAGATCCGCGAGCGCTGGGTGCAGGCGCCGCTGAACCTGATCGCGCTGATGCCGCACCTGAGCGAGTTGAAGCTGTACGACAACAGCGTCACCGCAGCGGCCGGCAGCCCCGTGCCAGACCCGGCACTGGTCTTGCACGCACGCTCAGGCCAAGTCGCCTATCCGCTGGCGCTGCAGGACCTGCAGCGCACACCCGGCTGGGCCAAGCCGATCGTCAAGGCGGCGCGCGACCTTGCGAGAGTTCCGCAGGCCGGGAACCTCGCAACCACGGGCGGTCCTGAACCGGCCGCCCAACGCAGCACCTGAACCCCGGGCGGCATGTCCCGAGGTTGACCCCCTCAGCTGCGGGTCCAGGTGTGGTCCGTTCGGCACGGGCATCGGGGTCATGGGTTCCGGTACACCGTCATCGGCTTTGACGACCATGCGCAGGCGTCCCAACCAGACCGCAACCGCCGACGCCAGACGCCCGGCGGAGCGGCCGATGCCCCACCAGCCCGCCAGGAGTGCCCCCGCAATGAGCAGCGTTTTCCACCCGAGCAACGACGAGACGATCAACCCGTCCGGCAACGAATCGATCCGCGACGTGATGGCCGCGTTCACCGGCCGCCGCAACTTCATGAAGGGCACCCTCGGTGCCGCGACCGTCGCCACCCTGGGTGGTTTCGCCACCACCGCCAACGCCGCCTACCCCGTGGCCCCGGCCCCGACCGGCGCGATCGGCTTCGCTGGCCTGCCGCCGAACCTGGCTGCCGGCTTCGTCGACGCCGTCAGCGTGCCCGCCGGCTACACCGCCAAGACCCTGGTCGGCTGGGGCGACGCCATCGGCGTGGTGGGCCCCAACGCCCTGATCGGCCACGACCACAGCAGCGCGCTGCCCATCACCGCCGCGGTCCAGAGCGCCACCTTCGGCCAGCACAACGACGGCATGCACTTCTTCCCGTTCTCCGCCATCGGCGCGGCCGGGACGTCGAGCGACCGTGGCCTGCTCGTCGTGAACCACGAATACGTCGATCCGGGCCTGCACGCCAACACCAACAGCTACGGCACGATCGCGATCACCAAGGCCCTGGTGGATGCGCAGGTGGCGGCCCACGGTGTCAGCGTCGTCGAACTGCGCCGCCAGGGTGGCCAGTGGAACATCGTGCGTCCCTCGCCGTTCGCCCGCCGCATCACCGGCGCCACGCCGATGGTCATCAGCGGCCCGGCCGCTGGCGACGACGCGCTGAAGACCGCCGCCGACCCGACCGGCAGGAACGTGCTGGGCACGCTCAACAACTGCGCCCATGGCATCACGCCCTGGGGCACGTACCTCACCTGCGAAGAGAACTGGAACGGCTACTTCGGTGCCAACGGCGCCTTCACGCAGACGCCCGCCGAGCGCCGCTACGGCGTCACCGCCGGTGGCTTCGGCTACCGCTGGCATGAGGGCGACGCTCGCTTCGACCTGAACGCAGCCGGCAACCGCAACGAGCCCAACCGCTTCGGCTGGGTGGTCGAGATCGACCCGTTCAACCCGACGTCGAAGCCGATCAAGCGCACCGCGCTGGGCCGCATCAAGCACGAGAGCGCCGACTTCGCGGTGGCTGCGGACGGCACGATCTGCTTCTACACCGGGGACGACGAGCGCAACGACTACATGTACAAGTTCGTCTGCGCAGGCAAGTTCAGCCGGACCAACCGCGTCGCGAACCGCAACCTGCTGGACAGCGGCACGCTGTACGTGGCCAAGTTCAACGCCGACGGCACCGGCACCTGGCTGCCGCTGGTCTTCGGCCAGGGCGGGCTGACGCCGGCCAACGGCTTCGTGAGCCAGGCCGATGTGCTGATCCGCACCCGCCAGGCCGCTGACCGCGTCGGCGCGACGATGATGGACCGCCCGGAATGGGTGGCCGTGCATCCGACCACGCGCGAGGTCTACCTCACGCTCACCAACAACAACCGCCGCGGCACCAACCCGCCGTCGTCGAACAACCCCAACGGCAGTTCCAGCGCCGGGGGTTCGCGCCCGCCGGTGGATGCCGCCAACCCGCGTCCGGACAACCGCTACGGCCACATCATCCGCTGGACCGAGACCAACAGCGACCCGGCCGCGACCACGTTCGCCTGGGACATCTTCGTCGAGTGCGGCGACAAGATGAGCGCGGCCCCGAACCTGAAGGGCAACATCAACGGCGACGACCTCGGCGCACCGGATGGCCTGTGGTTCGACAAGCAGGGTCGCCTGTGGATCCAGACCGACCAGCAAGGCGACGGCCTGGGCGACTGGACCAACATCGGCGGCAACGCCATGTTCGCGGCCGACCCGTCGACCCGCAAGATCACGCGCTTCCTGACCAGCCCGAGGAACTGCGAGACCACCGGCGTCGTCTCCACGCCCGACCTCAAGACGATGTTCGTCGGCATCCAGCATCCGGGCGAGGACTGGGCTCCGGCCGGCTACACCGCCAAGAGCACCTGGCCCGACAGCGGCGCCAACGGCCCGACGACTCAGGCCGTGGTCAGCAAGCCGCGTTCGGCGGTGGTGGTCGTCACCAAGAACGACGGTGGCGTCATCGGCACCTGATCACGACCTCGCCATTCACACTCAACCACTCAGGACACTCCCATGAGCAATTCCCTATCGCGCATCGCGGTTGCCGCCGGTCTGGCGGCCGCGCTGGCAGCCCCGGCCCACGCGGTGCTGACCAACAACCCCGCCGACATCGCCCCCATGGGCGGCATGATCGACTTCGAGGCCTATGACGGCTTCGTCACCACCGGCCCCGAGGCGCTCAACGCCGACGTCATCTTCACCGGCGACGCCGACTCGGTGCTCGGCGCCTTCATCGCCGATCTGGGCGGCAACGGCGTCTGGGGTGCCGGCAACAAGTTTGCCGGCACCGGCGTGGTTGGCGAGCTGCGCTTCACGTTCTCTGGCGGCAACTTCGTCCAGAAGGCCGGCGCCTTCGTGAACCACTACGAGCTGCCGCAGATTCCGTTGGCGGTGGTGGTCTCGGCCTATGGCCAGAACAACCAGATCATCGAGTCGTACACGGTCACGATCGACACCCTGGACACCAGCTACAACGAAGGTCTGTTCCTGGGCATCGTGCGGCCGACGGCGGACATCCGCTCGATCTCGTTCAAGGGCGTCGGCGTGGTGGTGGACGACTTCGCCTACACGGCCCCGGTGCCCGAGCCGGGCACGGTCGCGATGCTGCTGGCCGGCCTGGGTGCCGTCGGCTTCGTCGCCCGTCGCAAGCGCGTTCGCTGATCCGGCAGACCGCGGCAGGGTCATGTCGATCCGCGGCACATCGGTCGGGCGGCTCGCCACGGCGGCCGCCCTGCTGCTGCCAGCCCTGGGGCTGGCGCAGACGCTGGAGTCGTCGCTGACGCCGGTGGCCGACGCGACGATCTTTGCCGAACAGACCGGCGGACCGGCCTATGACGCCACGGCCGACGGCCAGGGCGGCAACCTCTGGAGCAGCGTCATCGTGGCCGGCGCGGTGCGCCGGTCGCTGCTTCGCTTCGATCTGTCGTCGCTGCCGCCGGGCGCTCAGGTGCGCGAGGTTCGCCTGACGCTGCAGCAGATCCGCGCACGCGGGTTCCACGACCACACCGTGCATCGCCTCACCGAGAGCTGGAGCGAAGGCCCGGCCAACGGCGGCGACGCGGGCATCGGCGCTCCGGCTCAGGCCGGCGACACGACCTGGACGCACCGGCAATGGCCCGGCCTGGTCTGGGGACAGCGCGGCGGCAGCTTTGTCGCCGCGCCCAGCACCACGGTCTTCGTCGGACCGGCGCCGTCGGCCGTGACGTTTCCGTCCACCGCCCAGATGGTCGCTGACGTGCAGGGCTGGCTGGCGCAGCCGTCCAGCAACCATGGCTGGATCGTGATCGGCGAAGAAGCCGGCGACTCCAACGCCAAGCGTTTCGGCAGCCGCAACAACGCATCGTCGGCGGCCTGGCCGAGTCTTGTCGTGCGCTACGAGCTGCCGCCACCCGCAAGCGCCGACGTTCCGCTGCCGCCCTGGGCCCTGGCTCTGGGGGCGGCACTGCTGGCTGGCGGTTTTTGGCTGCGCGGCCGCCGCGGCTGACACCGCACGCGGTTTCAGCGTCCGGCCCGGGCCCGCGGGTCCGCGTGCTGGGCTTCATCGCGCTGTATGCCGGCTTCACCGTGCTGTGGCAGGCACTGGCCGACACGCCACTGCTTCACGCCTGGATCGAGCAGATCGTGGTGCCCGCGGCCGCGGCCTGGCTCGCCGCGGGAGCCAGCCTCGCGGGCAGTGGCAGCGTGTTTGTCGCCGAAGGCGCTCGCCTGGTCGGCACCGCTTCATCGCTGAACGTGCTGCCCGGCTGCGAAGGCAGCGACGCGATGCTGCTGGTGGCCGCGGCGGTGCTGGTCGCGCCACGCAGCGGCGGCCAGCGCCTGCTGGGACTGCTGGTGGTGCTGGGCCTGGTCTTTGCGCTGAACCAGGTGCGTCTGGCCGGGCTGCTGTGGGCCCTTGCGCACGACCGGGCGCTGTTTGACCGCCTACACACGCTGTGGCTGCCGCTGGCGCTGGTGCTGGCCAGCGTCGGTGTGTTCTGGGCCTGGCTGCATGCCTCGGCGCCGCGTTCGGAGTTGACGCCATGAAGACGGCCCGGGTCTGGGCGCTCCCGGTGCTGGTGGCGGTGGCTCTGGCGACACTGTTCGTGACGCTTCTGGCCGTCCTGGCCGAACCCCTGGCGACGGCACTGCTGCCGCTGTGGGCGAGCGTGCTGCCGTGGATCTCGCCCGAGCTGGCGGCCCCTGAGCTCGCCTTGACCGATGGTCAGGTGCGCGTGGTGGCCGGGCTCGGCCGCGAGGTTCTGGTCGGCCATCAGCTGCTGTCACCCGATCCTCGCTCCCGCGTCACGGCGACGGTGCCGCTGGGCCCGGCCCTTGTCCTGCCCTTGCTGCTGCTCCTGGCCGGGACGTGGACGTTGTGGGGACGATGGGGCCTGCAACGGGCCGGCACGCCGGACCGCGGACCGGCACGGCGTGCATGGGTCGTCTTCGTGATGGCCATTGCCGGCGCCGCAGCCACCGCCGGGGTCGAGACCCCGCTGCTGCTGGCGGCCGCGATCCACGACGAACTGCTGCGCCTGCTCAGCCCGGCCAGCTCGAGCCCGCTGGTGGCCTTTGCCCAATGGTTGAACCACGGTGGCCGCTGGGTGCTGGCCGCCGCCGGCATGGCAGCGCTGATATGGCCCTGGCTCGGCGCGCCGCGCCCTACGACAACGACCGCATCGCCCCACGCGCCCACGCCGGGGTATGGGCCTGGGCCCAGGCCGCAAGCAGAAGCGACTCGTAGGCCGTGAGGATGGGCTCCCAGCGGTAGGCCTGTTCGTGGCGGCGACGCGCCGCCTGGCCCATGGCGGCGATGCGAGCGGGATCTGCCAGCAGGCGCACCAGCGTGGCGTCGAAGCTGGACGCATCGACGAACCAGTCGGCCGCTTCGGTCCCGGCGACCTGGCGGTTGAAGGCGTTGTCGTGCGCGATCGTGGCATTGCCGGCGGCCAGGGCCTCGACCAGCGACGGATTGGTGCCACCCACCCGGTGGCCATGCACATAGGCCCGTGCGTGGCGACGCAGTGCACGCAGCGTCGCCGCGTCGTAGATCGGGCCCGGGAATCGCACCTCGGGGCCGGCGGCGTCGCGCACGGCACGGTGGTAGTGCTGGGCGTCGGTGTACTCGCCCAGCACCACCAGGGCCATCCCGCGGGGCCGCATCGAGAAGCCTCGGACCGCTTCGAGCACCGAGTTCTCGGGTTCGGGGCGGGCGATCAGCGTCAGGTACTGCCCGGGGGCCAGGCCGAGCGCAGCCAGCCGGGCGGCCTCGTCGGCCTGCATCGTGGCGTCCGGCTCGGGCGGAGCGTCTGCGCCGTAGGCGATGCCGTGCACCGGGGTGCCCGTCATGCGCAGCAGGCGTGCGGCGATCTCCGGATGGTCGGCCACCAGATGCCCGGCCACCCGCAGCGCGATGCGTTCGTTGAGGCGGAACCAGTTGCGCGCCAGCGGACCCCACTTCTCGCGCGCCCACTCCAGGCCGTCCATGTTGATGACGTTGACCCAGCCGGCCCGCCGCAGTCGCTGGCAGAACACCGCCGTGTTGTAGCCCAGGGTCAGCGCGAGCCCCGGGGGCTCGCCCTCGCGGCGGGCATGTTCCAGCAGTTCGCCGATCGCCCGCCAGTCGAACCACACGCTGCCGATCGCGCCCGACCAGGGCACCGGCAGCGTCACCCGCTCCACACCGTTCCAGGAGTCGCGCACCGCATCGCCGACCCCGAGACCCTGGCCGTAGACCACCACGCGCCAGCCCCGGGCCACCAGATGCAGCGCCAGGCGCTGGGCAAAGGTCTCGAACCCCCCGTGGGCCGCGGGAATGCCGCGAGTGCCCAACAGGTGCAGGGTCGGCCGGCTCGCGTTCAAGGTGCGGCCTCCGGACGCGACGGCAGCGGGTCGTCGACCCCTTGCGGCTGCGCCAGCAGCCACCCCGTGAACAGCATGAAGGCCAGCAGATCGAACTTGCTGAACACGCCGGACCAGACACCGGTCGTCAACGCCAGGGTCACGGCCATCGCCTGCAGCAGGCGACCCCGTCGACGCCGGCCGTCGTCGCGGGCCCGCGCATCGGCGCGGCCCCAGCGGTACAGCCGCCACAGCATCCAGGCGTACAGCAGCAAGCCGACGAGCCCGGTCTTGACCAGCAGGTAGACGTAGCTGTTGTGGAAGATCGGAATGAAGCGCATCGCCTCGCGCGGGTCGCGGGACAGTTGCTGGAAGCGACCGAGGTCCACCAGCGCGCCGAAGCCGTCGCCCAGCAGCCACTGTCCGGGATGACCGGCGGCCCAGTGGCGCAGGCCACGCGCGGTTTCGTAGCCGCGCCAGTTGTCGTGCACGTCCTGGCCGCGCAGCCGGTCGCTCGGCGCGAGTTCCTCCGGGATGCGCGCGAACTTGCCGAGGAACGAGGTCCGCGCCTCGCGCGAGTCGACGTCCAGCGTCTGGCGCAGGACCCCCACTGCCAGCGCTGCGACCAGCAGCAGCAGCAGCACCCGGCGCAGGCCATGGCGGGCCAGCAGCCCGGCCACGATCAGCGCGCCGACCCCGACGACCACCGCCAGCACGCGAGAGAACGTCAGCGCCACGCTGGCCAGCACCAGCACCAGCACCACGCCGGCCAGCCACGGCGGCAGCGCCAGGCCGCGGCGCCAGTCGCCGTGGTGCGCGAGCAGGATCAGCACCGCCAGCGCCGGTGCAAACCAGCCGGCCCCGGTGATGCCGCGCACTTCGGTCGCCTCCAGCGTCAGCAGCTGCGGGTGGATCACGAACCACATCAGGTGCAGCACCGCGACCGTCGCACCTGCAAGCACGAAGGCGCGCAGCGCACGCGCGCGCATCTCCGCCTTCACCTGCTCCCGAGCGGCCGGATGGCCTGCCGCCGCCATCGAAGCCCGGCCGAACACGAAGCCGACCACGAGCACGAGCAAGGGGTTGGCGAAGTACCAACCGTCCTTCAGGAAGTCGTAGGCCTGGCCGTCGACCAGGCGCGGGAACCCCATGGCCACGCCGATGACGATCAAGGCCAGCAAAGGTGCGAGCGTGCCCAGGAGCCGCCGCAACGGCCCGTCGGGCGGCTGGCCGGCCAGCGCCGTGCCGACAGCGAGCGCCAGCGCCAGCAGCGCCAGCAGGCCGTTCAGGGCGCTCAGCAACCCCGCCGGCAGCACCATGCCCGCCACGATGAGGCCGAAGATCGACGCCGCCGGCCAGCGCGGCAACGCGCTCGGCGGCATGCGGGCCAGCTCGTCGGCGCTGAATCGTCGCCGTCCGCTGCGCAGGAGGGGCATCGTCATCGGGCTTGCGGCGGCAACGTCATGGCACCTGCACCGGCCAGGCGGGCAGCGACGCGGGTGCGGTGCCTGCGGCAGCGGCCAGGCGTTGCTGACGCACCAGTTCGCGACCCCAGTGAACGGGGTCGAAGGCGTCCCGGCTGCGCCGCTGGCCCGCGGTGCCCAGTCGCTGGCGCAGGCCGGCGTCTGACAGCAGCCGGCGCAGCGCCTGGGCCAGCGCTCGGGCGTCGCCCGGTGGCACGAGCAGCCCGCACTCGCCCTGCCCCAGCACCTCCGGCAGCCCGCCGACGCGTGACGCCACGACCGGCACGCCAGCCGCCATGGCCTCCAGCGCGACCAGGCCGAAGGACTCGGCCTGGATCGACGGCACGCAGACCACGTCCAGCGTCTGCAGCAGCGCCGGCACGTCGTGGACAAAGCCGAGCAGGCGGATCCGGTCGGCCAGCACCGAGAGCGCAACCCGGTCCTGCAACCAGCGCTGCCACTGCGGCTGGCCGGCGGGCGCGTCGCCGGCGAACACGATCTCGAACGCCGGCAGCGCCGGGTCGCCGGCCAGATGCTCGGCGGCCTCGACGAGAACACGCTGGCCTTTCATCCGGTTGATGCGGCCGATCAGGCCGATGCGCAACGGCCCGTTTGCGGCCGGCGAGCCAGGTTCGGGAGCTGGCGCGTCAAGGCCCTCGGTGCTGTTCCAGACCACCGCGACGCGCTCGCGCAGCACCGGCTGGCGCGCCAAAACCCAGGCGGCCGTGGCATGCGCATTGCACACGACACGGTCGGCCGCGATCCGCAGCAGCCAGGGGAACAGCGGCGCCAGCACACGCGGCTGCTCGACGATCTCGTGCACGTGCCAGAGATGCGGCACCCTGCGGTACCAGGCCCACCAGGCACCGGCCAGCACCGCCAGCGTCTGCGTGTGCACCAGGTCGATCCGGCGCCCGGCCACCACGCCGTCCAGCCGATGCAGTGCCGGGCCGAGCTGGCCGGCCAGCCGCCACAGGCCGGGCAGGCTCAGCGCCGCACGTTCGAGCTTCAGCAGCGTCGCCGCTGGCAGCGTGTGGACGTCGGCCTGGCGCCGCTCAAGTTCGGCCACCAGCGGCCCCTCTCCCGGCAGCACCACGATCGCCTCGCCCCCCTGCGCCTGCAAGGCATCGACGGCGTGCAGCAGCGCTCGATCGCTGCCGTACAGGTCCGACGACTGGTGCACGAACAGCACGCGGAACGGCGCTGCATCGTCGTGGACCGCAGCCGAGCCGACCCCGGCCTTGGCCGGTCGAGCGAGCCGCAATTGCGGCAACAGCCGCCACAGCCGCCCCCAGGGCCACAAGGCTTTCCAGGCCCGGACGGCCTGTGGCCGGGAACCGACCTCCAGCGCCGGCGCCACCAGGGTCGCCACGGCCCAGCCGAGCAGCGTGCACAAAGCCACCGCCGCCCCGCCGCCAACCGGTGCCAGCAGCCAGGCCAGCGGCAACGCCACCGCCAGCGCCAGACCGAAGTGGCGCCCGAGCCGCGGCAGCGCGGCCTCGGCAGGGCCCGCCCGGCCCGCGAGCCAGCGCTGGCGCGCCGCGTCCAGCGCCATCAACGGCAGTGCCAGCCCGAGCACCTGCAGCGGCAGCACGCTGGCGGCGTACTCGGCACCAAACACCGTTGCCACCAGCCGTGGTGCCAGCAGCAGGTTGGCCAGCGCCACGAGGCAGCCGATCGCCACGGCCAGGTCCATCGCCCGGCCGGCGTCCTGCTCGTGCGCGCGCAGCGGCCGCAGCAGATCCAGCAGCAGCACCGGCGCCAGGCACAGCACCTCAAGCAGCTTCTGCGCCAGCGCGTAGTGACCTGCCGCCTCGTCGCCCAGGCGGGCACCGACCACCAGCACATCCAGCTTCAGCAGCGCCACGCCGCCGAGCGCCGCCGCCCACAGCGGCCAGGCCTCGGTCTGCAGGTCGCGTGCGGTTGCGGCGTCGATGGCCGCTGCAGGCCTTGGCACCGCGGTGTCGGACCGCAGGCGACGCCACTGCCAGGCCAGCAGGCCCGCGACGATTGCCGATTCCAGCACCACCGTTCCGGCCAGGCCCAGCACCACCTGCTGCACCGTCCAGCCGTGGTCGAGCATCGCCAGCATCGCGAGCTTGGCCAGGGCCGCCAGCAGCGTGCCGGCCAGCCGCGCCAGCGCCCCCGGCAGCGGATCGGCCGCGGCCTTGAACGGCAACTCGCAGCCCAGCGGGACCGCCGCGAGCAGCGACAGCGAGACGACCACGAACACCGCCAGCGCGAGCCCGTCTCCTGGCCGCAGGACCCAGCCGGCCACCCCCACCAGCGCCATCGCGAGCACGGCCACGCCGGCGCGGCGACGCAGCAGCAAGGCGGTGGCTGACAGTGCGTCCAGACGGCCTTGCGCGACCCGTGTCAGCAAAGGCCATTCGAGACCGCGCGACAAGGCGACGCTGGCCAGCGCGGCCATCGCCGACGCCAGGTTCAGCAGACCGAAAGGACCCGGGCCAAGCGCACGTGCGATCAGCACCGAGATCAGCGCCACTGTGACCAGGCGCAGCAGGTTCTCGGCCCACAGCACGGCGGTGCCCCAGGCCAGCCGGCTCCCGACCGAGAGACCGCCCTCGGGATTGCTCGCTGGACGTCCCGGCGCGCTCATGCCCGGCCTCCGGATTCGGCACCACTTCCGAAGTAGCGCGCGCGGCGCTCCGGACCCACCGCCCGCCAGAGGGACCGCGCGCAGTCGGCGTGCTGCGCGAACGCCTCGGCGCTGGGCTCGCCCAGTGTCGACAAGCGAAAGATCAGGCCGTCGGCGATCCAGCCCGAGAGACCTTCGCGCCACTGCGCCAGGCGGCGACCCAGCCCGGGCAGTGCCGCCACCTGGCCAAGCGTGAGCCAGTAGCTGATGGCCTCGCGGCGTGGGCCTTGGGTCGCAAACAGCCGCCGCACCGGCACCTGCACACCCGGGGCCAGTTCAAGGCGGTGATCACCCAGCGGCCGGACGGCAAAGCCCTGGCCGCGGTAGCAGAACTCCGGCCGGTGCACGGCCGTGGCCTCGCCGCCCTGGTCCACGCCATAGGCCACCGACAGCATCACCCGCACGCCGTCCAGCCGCTGCATCGTGCGCGCCAGGACCTGGTGGTAGGTGGCGGCCAGCAGCTCCTGCTGAGCCGGGTCGGGCAGCAGCGGCCGGATCGAGTCGTCGTTGCGCCAGTTGCCGAAGGCCAGTGGCAGGTCGCGCTCGAGTTCCAGCGTGCCCATCGCGTCGACCCGGCGCCGGCGCGGCCGCAGCGCCTCGGCTGTCGGCAAGCTGCCCAGCAGCACGGCACCCGCCACCAGGTGCCGACGCGACACGCCGCCCGGCTTCATGCGGGGCCGCCCCGGATGGCGATCCGGCGCCTCTCGACCGCAGCCAGTCCCGCGTCGGTGACCAGCATCAGGACCATCGCGACGCCGAACAGCACCACCCCCGCGAGCCCGTGCAGCAGGCCCTGGACCGCCGCCTCGCCGAGGTGGAAGGTGACGAGCACCAGCACCATGGTGCGCACGACGTTGGCCGCCAGCGCGATCGGCACCAGCAGCACCGCCAGCGTCACGTCGCGCCAGCGCTGCACGGACGGCCCCCGCAGCTGCATGTAGAGCAGGCCCATCGCCTCGAGCGTGAACATCGAGGCCAGACCGGCACACGCATCGGCGACCAGCAGCTTGTACTGGTCCACGGCCAGGATCACGCCGCTGCGCGCCACCGGGTAGCCGGCCGAGTGCAGCAACTGCTCTGCGACCGTGCTGACCGCGATCTTGAGCGGCAGCGTGACCTCCTGGACGACGATTCCGGGCATCGGCACCACGAGCAGCAGCGCCAGCAGCGGCAGCGCCACCGCACGCAGGGCCGCCACGCCGGCGGCCAGCATCAGCCACGCCGCGCCGGCCAGCCACAGCCCCAGCACTTCAGCCTGAAGCAGGCCCTGGGAACGGCCGAAGACGAGCAGCACGAACGCCAGCGACATCACCAGCGCCGCCGGGCCCCAGCCCGCTGGCGCGGGCAGTGCGGCGATTCGATCGCGCCGCTGCCACATCAGCCACAAGGCCACCGCCAGGATCACCGGGCCGTGGCTCTGCTCCTGGGCCGGCCAGACCCGCGTCGCCAGGCTCCACAGCGTCGGCGATGCGGCAGCGGCCAGCACCGCGAACGGCAACAGCCACGCCACACCCGAGCCGACGGGCGGCGCGGCCGCCGAGGGGGGTGCTCCTGCCGCAGGCGTGCGGGACAGCAAGGCTCAGGGCCGGCGGTTGAACGTCGCGCCGGCCCAGGCAAAGGCGGCGCCTTCGGCCGGCAGGCTGGCCATCAGGTCCTGGGCCGCCGCCAGCGAGCTCTTGCCCGGTCGCAACACCATCAGCGCGGCGCCGCAGGCCGCGGCGATGACAGCCGCGTCCATGCCCAGCGACATCGCAGGCGTGTCGACCACGACATGCTCGAACTTGCCGACGACATCGGCCAGCAGCTGCGTCAGCGCCTGGCCTTCCAGGAGCTCCAGCGGGTTGGGCGGCACGGTTCCGGCGGCGAGCACGAAGAGCGACGGCAAGCCCGGCACCGCGTCGACCGACAGGCGTTCCGAGCGCCCCGACAGCATCTGCGCCAGGCCCCCTGACGAAGGCGCAGGATCGGCGCCAGTGCCCGTGGCCGGATCCTGGACGCCGGAGGCGAAGATCCGATGCTGGCGCGGTCGGCGCAGGTCGGCGTCGATCAGCAGCGTCCTCTCGCCGCTCTGGCTGAAGGCCACCGCCAGGTTGGCCGCGACGTGGCTGCGGCCATCGCCCGAGGCCGGGCTGACGACTGCGAGCGCGCGCGAAGGTGATGCCGCTTCGGTCGCGATGGCCGCCAGACGCAGCCGCAGCTGCGCCCGCAGGCCGCGAAAGGCCTCGGCCGCCTGGGCGTACGGCTGCTGCACGACCACGAGTTCGTCGGCCAGCCGCACGGCGCTTCCGGCCGGCGGTGCGACCGGGTAGCGGAACTGCCGTGCCAGCGCCTGTTCGACCTCGGCCGGCTTCAGGAGCCCCAGGGCCACGGCCGACTCGCCAAAGCGCATGCCGCTGGCGCGCTGGTGCGCCAGCACCTGGGCCACGGCATCGGCATCCAGCCGCTCGCCAAAGGCCTGTCCCAGCGGGGCACTCCACGCGTTCATCGCGCACCCTCCGCAGCAGCGAGCGCGGTGCCGGGCGCGTCGTCGCCGGATTTCGGCCGACGGGATGCGGGACGCAGCAGTTCAACCGCCGCGTTGCCACCGGTCCCGGCCGGCAGCACCTGCCCGAGCAACGGAAGCTTCAGCCCGCGGGCGACGTCTTCGGGGGTGCGCAGGCGGCGGTCGGCGCCTTCGCGCATCAGCACCGCCGCCAGGCCCAGCAGCAGTCCGGCGGCAGCACCCAGCGTCAGGTTCAACGGCCAGTGCGGAAAGCTCGGCCGTGCCGGCTCGACCGCAGCCGCCAGCAGCGACGCGTTGGTCACGTCGCTCTCGCTTTCCAGGCTCATCTGCGTCAGGCGGGCGGCCACCGCGTCGTAGGCCCGCTGCGCCAGGTCGACCTCGCGTTGCAGCAGCGTCCACTGGTCGCGGTCGCCGCGCAGCGCGAGCACCCGTTCGCGCTGGGCGTCGAGCGCGCCCTTGATCTGCGACTCGCGCGACTCGGCCAGGATGGCGCCGATGCCGACCCCGGCCGACAGGCGCTGCGTCTCCTGCTGCAGCTTCAGCCGCAGCTCGGCCTGGGCGGCACGCGCCTCGATCAGCGACGGATGGTTGTCGCCGAGCCGCTCGGCCAGTTCGCGCAGCCGCGCGTCCAGGCGCGCCAGTTCGTTGCGCAGGCCCTGGGCGACGGGGTGGTTCAGCACATCGGGCAAGGACTCGGGCGCGATGCCGGCCGCCACCTGGCGGCTGCGGACGTCGGCGGTCGATCCCTGACTCGCGACCCACTGCGACGACAGGTCGTTGAGCCTCGCGCTTTCGACGTCGAGCCGCTCGTCGTTGCCGACCAGCCCCTTGGCACGCTGGAACGCCGACAGCCGCGTCTGCGCCTGCTGAAGCTGCTCGCGGAGGTACTTGGACCGGTCATCGAAGAACTCGGTGTAGCGGCGCGCCGGCTCGGTGCGCAGTTCGAGCACGGTCTCGAGGTAGGCCTGCGCGAAGGTGTTCGCCACCGCGACCGAAAACGAAGGATCCACCGACGAGAACCTCAGCTCGATCACGTTGCTCTCGCGCGAGGGGCGCACGTCGAGCCGGCGTTGCAGCCGCTGCGCCAGCCACTGCTCGTAGTTGCCGCGGCCACCGGTGTCGTCCAGCCAGTCGGCGCGGAGTTCGGGCCGCTCGCCGAGCTTGAGCGATCGCACGACACGCTGGGCGACCCGGTCGCTGGCCAGGATGTCGGCCTGGGTCGCCATGTAGCTGGGCGCCAGCATGGCCGAGCTGTTGGCACCGGCCAGGGGATCGGCGCTCTTGACGTCGATGACGACCGCGGCGCTCGCCGTCCAGCGCGGCGGCAACCACAGCGACAGCGCAACGGCCGCCGCCAGTGTCGCCGCGAACACGGCCAGCAGCAGCAGCGCGCGGGCACGCACGATGGACAGCAACTGGGTCAGGGTCATGGGGTTCGAGGGGCTTGAAGTGGGGTGGAAGGAGTCAGGCGCACCGAGGTTCAGCGCAGGCCGGCCATTCCGCGGGCGACCGCGGCGGCCGGTGCGCTGGCGGTGGGAGACGTCGCCGGCAAAGGCGCAGCGGCAATGGCCGACGCAGGCGCAGCGGCAAGGCCTGGCGCTGCTGCCGAGACGGAGGCCGAAGCCGCGTCCGCCGGCGCCGAGGCCGCCTGGGCAAAGCGGCCGTGGTAGGCCACACGGGCATCGCGGCGCAGCGTGGTGATGGCCGTGGCCACCGCGTCGCGCCGCCGTTCCGCCATCAGGCGCTGCTCGATGGCCGGCCGCACGGCCTCGAAGGCCAGCGGTGCGTCGGTGGCGCTGGCCCGCACGACGATGCGCGCCGCGCCCGCGGTGCCGAGCAGCAGGGCCTGCCCGTCGCGCATCTTCGACAGTGGCTCGAGCCAGGCCGCCGGCAGCCCCTCGGCCGGTTGCACGCTTCGGCTGCCCTGCGACGGCAGCTTCTGGGCCCGCATCCAGTCGCCGATCTGCACCAGCGTCGCGCCACCGGCCAGCAACACCCGCAGCGACTCGAACTGCTCCGGCGTCGTCGGCAGCAAGGTCTCGCGCAATTCGAACAACTGGCGACGGGCAAACAGCAGCGGGCGCGCGTCGTACCAGGCACGCAACTCGGCCTCCTGCGGCGGCGTGGCCGACGCGGCCAGGCGCTGGGCGTAGGCCCGGGCGAGCACCTCCCGCCGGGCCAGGGCCAGCGCCTGCAGGACCTGGGGGTCGCGGTCCAGCTTCGCCGCCTGGGCCTGCTGGACGAGGAGCTCCTGCTCGATCAGCCGCTCGAGCCCCGCGCGCGAGATGCGGTCGAGCTCGGCGGCCGCCGGCGGCCCTCCGGCGAGTGCCGCCTGCTGGCCGATCCACTGGTTCAGCAGATGCACCGAGATCTCGTCGCCATTGACTTCGGCGATGCGCTGGCTCGCCCGGTCCGCAGAACCGCCCGACGTGTCCGAACACGCACCGAGCAGCAACATGCCGGCGGCCAGGAGCAGCAACGACACAGTGGCGGTGGCAACGGAGGTCAAGGGTCGGGACACGGCACAGCCGCCGCAGCGGCCTCGCAAAGCCCCTCAGGTTATGAACCGCCTGTGACAAACCGGCGTCGCCAAGGGGTGGCGAAATCGCCACGGGTGACCGCCGGCCCCTCGACCCGACGCTGCGTGAGCATGATCCGTTCGGCTCACACCCCCCGAGACAGCGGGGTGATCCGCAGGGATCAGGGTCATGCAACCGTCACGGGCACCGAACAGACTGCACGGCTTGCCTGTCCCCGGTTGCCTTGGCGCTGCCCTGGCGCCACGCCCGTGAGCCCTCCCGTGTCCCGTCGTCCTTCCACCCCTGCCGCGCCTGACCCGCGGCACGCCTGTCGCGGCAACGGCCGTGGCTTCACCTTGCTTGAGCTGCTGGTCGTGCTCGTCATCGTGGGCCTGCTGGCCGGCTTCGTCGGGCCGCGGCTGTTTGCCCAGGTCGGCCGTTCGGAAGCCAAGGTCGCGAAGGCGCAGATCTCGGCGTTCGAAAAGGCACTCGACCAGTTCCGCATCGACACCGGCCGCTATCCCCCAGGCGACGCCGGCCTCGCAGCCCTGGTGGCGCGGCCCGCGGACGAGCCGCGTTGGAACGGGCCCTACCTGGCCAAGGCCGTGCCGGCCGATCCCTGGGGTCGGGCCTACGGTTATCGCAGCCCGGGCGAGCACGGGGACTACGACCTGTGGAGCTTCGGCCGCGACGGCCAGCCCGGCGGCGAGGCCGACGATGCCGACATCACCAGCTGGTGAAGCCGCCGAGCCGTCGCCTGGGTTGCGCTGGCAACTGATGGCGCCCCGGCTGGACAGCGGTGCCTTCAGCCACGAACTGTCGGTGCTGCTGGCCGCCGGCATCCCGATGCTTGAGGCGCTGTCGGCGCTGCGCGAGCAGTCACAACAGACCCGGCAGCCACAGGCGGGCGCTGCGTCGGCCTGGATCGCCGGCGTGCAGCGTCGCCTGAAGGCCGGACAGGCGCTGGCGCCGGCCCTCGAAGCCGCACTGTCTGAAGCGGGCCATGCGCCGCAACCGCTGCTCATCGCCGGTGTTGCGGCGGCCGAGCGCAGCGGCAAGCTGCCCCAGGCGCTGGCCGACCACGCACGGCATGCCGCCTGGGTCGGCTCGCTGCGGCACCAGCTCGCCAGTGCGGCGCTCTATCCGTCGCTGCTGGTGCTGGCCAGCCTGGCGGTGCTGCTGTTCCTGCTGATCGTCGTCGTGCCGCGTTTTGCCGGCCTGCTCGAGGGCCGGGGCGGCGACCTGCCGCTGGCGTCGCAGTGGCTGCTTGCGGCCGGTCAGGCCGCCGCGGCCCAGCCGCTGGTGACCCTCGCGCTGGCCGCCGCGGTCGTGCTGGCGCCGCTGGTGCTGTGGCAACTGCCGGCCGGACGCGACGCCTTGCAGGCCCTGGCCTGGCGGCTGCCCAGCCTGGGGCCGCGCCTGCGCGTGCTGGCCCTGGCCCAGCTCTACCGCACGCTCGCGATGCTGCTTGGCGCGGGGGTGCCGGTGCTGGCGGCGCTGCGCATCGCGCAAGGCAGCGCGCCGACTCGCCTGCGCGAGGCCCTGGCCGGCACCGCGCAGTCGGTCGCCGAAGGCCAGCGGTTGTCGGCGTCGCTGTCGGCCCAAGGCCTGGCGACTCCGGTGGCCAGGCGCATGCTGCGGGTCGGCGAGCGCAGCGGCCGGCTGGCCGAGATGCTGGAGCAGGCTGCCGCGTTCCACGACGATGAGTTGCGCCGGCTGGGCGAGCTGGTCTCCCGGGTCGTGAACCCGGCGCTGATGCTCGTGATGGGCGGGCTCATCGGCGGCCTGGTGGTGCTGCTGTACCTGCCGATCTTCCAGCTGGCCGAGGGCGTGCTGTGAGGCGTGCCCAGGTCGACGAGACCGTGCCCGGCGCTGCCGTGCCGTGCGCCGACCCGCGCTGGCCGCTGCCTCTGGCCCGGCGCTGGCGGCTGGTGCTGCTGGAAGACACCGCAGCAGCAGCCGCCGGGCTTGCGCGCTGGCGGGCGGCGAGCGACCTCGAAACCCCGAGCGCGCTGATCGAGCGACTGGAACACCTGCTGGACGCCAGCGTGCTGACCCAGCGCGCGACGACCGAGCAGCTCGACCAGTGGCTGGCCGAAGCCGCCACGCACTGGCGCGCCCTGCCTGACGAGCTGATGGGCGACGGCAGCCCGCAAGGTGACGACGTCGACCCCGATGCCGAGCCTGGCACCGGGGGCGAAGCCGACGGGCAGGCACCGGCCGTGCGCCTGCTCGACGCCACACTGCACGACGCGCTGCGCGACGGCGCCAGCGACATCCACTTCGAATGCAATGCCAACGGCGCCGTGCTGCGGATGCGCCTGGACGGCGTGATGCAGCCGGTGTCGGCGATCACCTCGCCGGCCCTGGCGGCGCAGCTGGTGTCGCGCCTGAAGGTCCTGGCCGAGCTCGACATCGGCGAGCGTCGGCTTCCCCAGGACGGCCGCTTCCAGGCCCGGGTCGCGGGCCGAAGGGTGGACTTCCGGCTGTCGGTGATGCCCAGCGTGCATGGCGAGGACGCCGTGATCCGCGTGCTCGACCGGTCGCCAACCGCTGAAGGCGCCGGGGCGACGCGGCCCGGGCAGGCCCCGGCCCTCAGCCTGGCGGCGCTGGGATTTGCGCCCGATCTGGCCGAGCGGCTGCGGCGGCTGGCGCTGCGTCCGCAGGGCATGCTGCTGGCCACCGGACCGACCGGCAGCGGCAAGACGACCACGCTGTACGCGCTGATCGCCGAGAGCTTCGATGGTCGCGACAAGGTGGTCACGATCGAGGACCCGGTCGAGGTCGGCCTGGCCGGCATCGTGCAGGTGCCGGTGAACGAGCGCCAGGGCCTGAGCTTCGCGCGGGGGCTGCGCTCGCTGCTGCGCCACGACCCCGACCGCGTGCTCGTCGGCGAGATCCGCGACGCCGAGACCGCCCAGATCGCCGTGCAGGCGGCATTGACCGGCCACGGCGTGCTGTCCAGCGTGCACGCCAACGGTGCGCTGGAGGTGCTGGCGCGCTTCATGCACCTGGGGCTGGACCTGTACAACCTGGCCAGCGCGTTGAACGCCGTGCTGGCCCAGCGCCTGGTGCGCGTGCTGTGCCCGCACTGCGCGGTACCGGCCCTGCCCACGACCACCGGCGCACAAGCGGCAACACCCCGGCTGGCGGTCGGTTGCGTGCACTGCCGTCACACCGGCTACCTGGGGCGGCGCACCATCGCCGAGCTGCTGGTGCTGGACGATCCGCTGCGCGACGCGATCGCCGACCGTGCGCCCAAGGCCCGGCTGCGCGAGCTGGCACTGGCCACCGGCTGGCGGCCGCTGCGCGACGCGGCGCGGGACGCGGTCCAGCGCGGCCTGACCAGCCAGGCCGAGATCGAGCGGGTGTTGGGCGATGTCGACTGAGGCTCTGTCGCCCTCGTTGCCGCTGCCGACCGGACGTTCCTGGCGCTGGCGATGGGACGCCCTGACCCGCCAGCGCTCGCGCCGTGCCGATGTGCTGGCGGGTGTCGAAGGTGCATGGTCGTGGCCGGTGGCGGGCGGGAGCCTCGGTGATGTCGAGCCGCCGCTGCACCATGCCTCGGTCGACGAGGCCCTGGCGCACCGGGCCAGACAGGGCATCGGCAGGGTCCGGCTGTGGCTGTCCGGGCGACTGGTGCACACGGCCGTGCTCGCCGCCACCCCTCGCGACGGCCTGCCGGCAGTGCGCCAGCCGCTGATCGACCTGTTCGGCGCCGGAGCAGCCGTGTGGCCCCTGGCGGTGGCGGCCAACGGCAGCGGCAGCGTGGTGGTCGGCTGGCACCGGATCAGCGGCGACGGCAGCGACGACCGGGCCCTGCAGCCGGCCACTCAGTTGGAGCGTTGGCAACAGATCGCCGCCCAGCACCGGCTGCGCCTGGATTCGGTCGGTCCCTGGTGGGCTGGCTGGGTCGGACGGGCCGGGACCGCCGACGGGGTGTCGCACTCGCTGTGGCTCGAGCGCAGCGATGGCGCCCTGCATGCGACGCTGCGGGTGCAGCGGGCTGGCGAGGTGCTGGCCGTGCACCAGCGCCGCGGCCACGAGGCCCGGGCGCTGTGGCAGCGCCTGCGCGCCGAGCTCGGGATCGAGGCCGGCGTCCCCGATCGGCTGGGCGGCGTCGATATCGGCAGCTTCGCCGGTGCCACTGGCCCCAGCGGCCAGGCGCCGCAGTTCGACATCGACCCGTTGCGGCTCGAAGCGACAGCGCCATGAAGCCGGCCACCGACCGCATCCCCATGCCGGACTTCCTGCACCCCACGGGCCGGCCGGCACTGCTGCCGCGCCTGGCCTGGGTGGCCCTGGGCGCCTGCGTGCTGGTGTTTGCGGTGGCCGCGTGGGACAGCCTCGTTGCCCTGCAACAGCGCGACGACGCCGCGCAGCGGCTCGCCATATGGCAGACCCAGCAGACCCGGCAGGCCCGGCTGGCCCCGCTGGGCGCCACGGCGCCTCCAGCGAATTCGGCAGCCACGACCCCTTCGCGCAGTGGAGCGCCGCGCACCGCTGCCGACCCCAATGCCCGCCGCCAGGCCGCCGCCTGGACCGTGCAGGCCCAACTCGACCACCCCTGGGCCCGGATGTCGTCGCAACTGGGACTTGCCGTGTCGGGCCTGGCGCTGGCCCCGCCCGCGACCGGCTTGCAGTGGATCGCCATCGAACACAGCCTGCCGACCACCACCAGCCCGACTGCGCCGCGGGTGGCGCTGTGGCGCCTGCAGGGCCGGGTGCAGCAGTCGCGCGACGCGCTCCTGATCGCCGACACGTTGGCCAGCACCGGACCCTGGCAGTCGGTGCAGCTGAACCGGCTCGAACCCCTGACCGCAGGCCGCGGACAGGCGGCCGATGGCTGGCGCTTCGACCTGTCGGCCCAGTGGCCGCTGGACCCGGGGGTGCCCTCGCGATGACCCCGCGCACGAGGTTGGACCGGCTGCAACGCTGGACACGAGAGGTGCCGCCCGCCATGCGCATCGTGGCCGCCTCGTGCGCGACGCTGCTGGTCCTGGCCACCGTGCTGGCCGGGCGGGTGCAGCCCCGTCTCGAGGCCGAGACCGCCGCACTGAAGGCCCAGGCCCAGTCCGTTCGCGCCCGCAGCCCGTGGACCGGCCAGCACCGGTCGGACACGGCTTCAGGCGCCGGTTCAGGCCCTCAGTCGGTCGCCGCCGACCGCTTCGGCGCGACTGGCGAGCGGCGGTTCATCGCGTCGTTTCCGCCCGCGGCGCAACGCGCGCAGCGGGTCGCGACCCTGCTCGCGACCGCCGAGCGGCACGGGGTGCAGATCGAACGCGCCGAGTTCCGCAACACCCTCCCCGAAGCCGCGCTGGCCCTGAGCGCACAGCGCGTCGTGCTGCCGGTACGGGCCAGCTGGCCGGCGATGATGGCCTTTGCCGGCAGCGCTCTCGAACAGGACCCCGCCCTCGCGCTGGTGGCGCTGCGCGCGCAACGCGACAACACGGGCGGGATGCTGCGCGGCGAGCTGGGCTTCGTGCTGTACGCGCAAGCCGAGGCGGCGGCCGCAGGCACCGCCATCGCGGCCGCAACCGGTGGAACGAGGGCGGCGCCATGAATCCGCGTGTCGGCCCATCCGGTCCCGGTCCGCGTGCGGGCCTGAGCCCGCGGCTGCGCTGGGCCCTGGTCGCCACGGTGCTGCTGTGCGCCTGGGTGCTGGTCCGTGAGCCGGATGGCGTCAGCGATGCGGTCGTGGGCCAGGCGTCGCCGTCAACGCCTGGCGTCGCCCGCCCCGCGCTGCAGCGCCAGCCCACAGGCGTGGCGCCTTGGCCGGTGGGTGTTCAGGCCCGCGACCAGGGCTGGCCCGTGGTGTCGGCCGCCGAACGTCGCTCGTGGGGTGAAGCCGAACCCGCCGCCCCCGCCACGCCCCGTGCCTCAGGGGCAGCGGCAGCCAGCGCAGGGCCTGCCGAGGACTCCGCGCCGCCAGCGCCCGCCTGGCAACTGGTCGGGCAGATGACGCCGACCGTCGGCAATCCCACCGCGACCCTGGTCAACGGCAGCAAGACCGCTGTCGTCGAGGCCGGCGAACGTCTCGACGCCCAGTGGCGCGTCGTGCGTGTCGAGCCGGGCTCGGTGGTGCTGGGGCTCATCGCGGCCGGCGCGACGGCTGCGAGCGGGGCCGAGCACCAGCACACGCTGCGACTGCCGGCACAGAACTGATCACCAACCGAACGCCGCCATGTCCTTGCTGCCGATGTCCGCACCCCCTTCCTCCCGCTGGCGCTGCCAGTGGCAGGCGTTGCGTGTCGCCGCGGGCCTGGTCGCCGCGGGCCTGGCGCTGGGCGCGTGCAGCACGGCGCCGCTGGCGGTGCAGCAGGCCCAGGCCCTGGCGCGCGAAGGCCGCCACGCCGACGCCTGGACCCTGCTCAAGCAGGCCAGCACCGCCGCGCCGGCCGACGAGGGCCTTCGCGCAGCTGAAGTTCGCGAACGCGAGCGTGCGATCTCGCAATGGGTGCTCGCGGCCCAGGGCGCCGCCGCGGGCGGCCAGCCCGACACCGCCCGGCGGTTGCTCGCACAGGCCGAAGCCGCCGATGCGCAGCACCCGCGCGTGGTGGCACTGCGCTCGCTGCTCGCCCGGCCCGCGAATGCGAGTGTCGCCAGCCCAGCGGCCGAAGCCCGAACGGCGGCGCCTTCGGCCGTCGCTGCCGTCACGGCTCCCGTCGGCAATCCGGTCTCGCTCGACTTCCGCGACGCGCCGTTGCGCAGCGTCTTCGACACCCTGGCGCGCAGCCAGCAGCTGAACTTCGTCTTCGACCGCGACGTGCGCGGCGATGCCCGCATCACGCTGGCCCTGCGCGCGACGCCGCTGCCCGAAGCGCTGCGCATCCTGCTGGCGACGCAGTCGCTGGCGGCCAAGCCGCTCAACGATCGCACCTGGTTCATCTACCCCGACAACGCCGCCAAGCAGCGCGAGCACCGCGAGCTGGTCGTGCGCAGCTTCTACCTCGCCAACGCCGACGCCCGCCAGGCCCAGGCCCTGCTGCGCAGCCTGGCCAAGATCCGCGAGTTGCATGTCGACGAGCGGCTGAACCTGATCGTGGTGCGCGACACGCCTGAAGGGGTCGCACTGGCCCAGCAGCTTCTTGCCAGCATCGACCTGCCCGAGCCCGAGGTCGTGCTCGATGTCGAGGTCCTGGAGATCGCGTCCAGCCGCCTGGTCGAGCTGGGTGTGCAATGGCCCGACCAGGTGGCCTTCGGCCTGCCCGGCACCGGCGGCGCGGGTGCGCCGGCCACGGCCCTGCTCGGCCAGCGGCGCGAGTTCGCCGCCAGCATCGCCAACCCGGCCCTGCTGGCGACCCTGCGCGAGACCCTGAGCCAGTCCGACACGCTGGCCAACCCGCGGCTGAGGGCCCGCAACCGCGAGAAGGCACGGGTGCTTGTGGGCGAGAAGCTCCCGGTGTTCACGACCACCGCCACCGCCGGGGTCGGATCGTCATCGACCGTGACCTACCTCGACGTCGGCCTGAAGCTCGAGGTCGAGCCGCAGGTCCAGCTCGAAGGCGACGTGACGATCAAGATCGCACTCGAGGTCAGCACGCTGATCGGCCGCGTGGCGGGGCCGCAAGGCGCCATCGGCTACCAGGTCGGCACCCGCGAGGCCAGCACGTCGCTGCGACTGCGTGACGGCGAGACCCAGATCCTCGCCGGGCTGATCCGCGACGAGGACAGCCGCGGCAGCGTCGGCCTGCCCGGCCTGGTCGGGCTGCCGGTTCTCGGCCGCCTGTTCGGGCGGCACGACGACCAGCGCCGCAAGACCGAGATCGTGCTGCTGATCACGCCGCGCATCGTGCGCAGCGTGGTGCCGCCTGCCGAGGCCTTGGCCGACCGCAGCGCCGGCAGCGAGGCCCAGCCGGGCCAGGCCCCGTGGCGCCTGGCCAGCAACGCCCAGGCCGCGATGGCGATGACCAGCGGCGTCGGCAGCGCTTCGGGCAGCCCCGGTGGCGGGATGCGTGGCAACACGGGCACCGGCCTGCCGGCCATCGCCAAGGCCGAGACGACCGCCGCGCGTGCGGTGCAGTTGCGCCTGGCCGCCAGCGGCGAGGCCCGCGTGGGCAGCGTCGTCGCGGTGACGCTGGACAACCCCAGCGACGCCAGTGTCGAGGGCGAGCTGAGCTTCGACCCCCGGGTCCTGCAGGCCGCGCAGGCCGGTGCCGGCCCCTCGCTGGCCTCGGGTCGGGCCCCATTCAAGCTCGGCCCGGGGGCGCAGTTCGTACTGCCGCTGCGGGTGCTGGCCAGCGGCGCCGGTCAGACCTTGGAGGTCAGCCTGGACGGCGTTATCGCCCGCGACGGCCGCGGCGACGCGCTCGAGGCGATCAGCGGTGGCAGCGTCGCGATCCAGGTCGCACCCAGTGCGTCGCCCACGACGACGGCACTGCCAGGGGCCGCGCGCCCATGAAGCCGCGTCGGCACCTGGGCTTCACGGTCCTGGAGATGACCATCGCCGTGGCGATGCTCGCGGTGCTGCTCGCCGCGGCCCGTCCGCTGCTGGAAGTGCAGCACCGGCGCGGCCAGGAGCGCGAGCTGCGCGAGGCCCTGCGGAGCATCCGCGGCGCGCTCGACGAGCACAAGCGCCTGGCCGATGCCGGACTGCTGGTGTCGGCACCGCCTTCGGGCTGGCCGCCCAGCCTCGCGGTCCTGACCGAAGGCCTGGAGCTGCGCGATGCGACCCAGGGGACGACCCGGCGCCTTCACCTGCTGCGCCGGCTGCCCCGCGACCCGTTTGCCGACCCCGCGCTGCCGGCCGAGCAGACCTGGCGCCTGCGCAGCCATGCCAGCCCGGCCGACGACCCGCAGCCCGGCGACGACGTGTTCGATGTGCTGACGTCGTCGCCGCTCCTGGCGCTGGACGGCAGCCGCCTGGCCGACTGGTGATGGTGATGGTGATGGTGACGGTGATGGACAGGACCTCAGCGACACCGCGGCGGGGCTTCACGCTGATCGAGCTGCTGGTCGTGCTGTCGATCGTCGCCTTGCTGGCCTCGATCGCCGCCCCGCGCTACATCGCGAGCCTGGAGCAGGCCCGCGAGACCTCGTTGCGGGCGTCGCTGGCGGCGCTGCGCGACGCGATCGACCAGCACGCGGCCGACCGCGGACGCTACCCGGAGAGCCTGGCCGAGCTGGTCGAGAGCCGGTATCTGCGCGCCCTGCCCACCGACCCGTACACCCAGCGGACCGACACCTGGGTCGGCCTGGCCCCGGCACCCGAGTCGCTGATCGCCGGGGCCATGGCCGACGTGCGCAGCGGCGCCGCCGGTCGCAGCCGCGACGGCTCGCTCTACGCCGACTGGTGAGGCCTTTCGCGATGCCCAGGTCCATCCGTTGCCCCCGCGCCCCCCGCGCCCCCCGCGCTTTTACGTACCTGAGCGTGCTGTGGGCGGTGGCGCTGGCCGGCGCGACGCTCGCGGCCGCCGGCCAGGCCTGGGCCTTGCACGCCCAGCGCGAGGCCGAACGCGAGATGCTGTTCCGCGGCGAGCAGATCGCGCTGGCGCTCGCACGTTGGCAGGTCGCCGTCGCGACATCCGGCGCCGCCGGGCCGCGACAGCTGGAGGAGTTGCTGCTCGACACCCGCACCGCCCCGCCCCAGCGGCACCTGCGCCGGCTCTGGCCCGACCCCGCCAGTGGCGAGCCCGACTGGGTGCTCGAACGCGACGAAACCGGCGCCATCGTCGGCCTGAGAAGTGCCAGCACGCGCCCGGCGCTGCTGCTGCGCCGGCTTGCGGCCGACGGCAAAGCGCCGCAGGCCGCCCGCTGGGAGGACCACCGGTTTGCGGTTCCGGCGCTGCCGCGGGCCGTACCCCGTGGCGAAACCGCCGCAGGCACCGTTGCCATGGTTCCAACGGCTCATGGTGACCCGGTTCTGGCGCCCCTGAGCGTCAAAGCCTTTCCCTAGCCTCGTGAATTTGTGCCGCTCGCTGCCATCACCCCGTCCGCACTGACCACCCCAGCCCAAACGTCCACCGTGCTCAGTCCCGTGAACTCCCTCGACGACGCGCCCACGTTCGACGCTGCAGGCCAACGGCATGCGGAGTACGTCGTGCGGACCATCGAGTCTGCGGCGACGGTCCAGCGTCGATCCCAGTTCTACGTCTGGCTGGGCAGCGGCCTGGATGCCCTGCTCCCGCACCAGGTGGCGGTCTGCGGCGCCTGGCAACGCAGCCGTCGCGATGTGGTCTTCGACACCTTCGATCGTGTGGCACTGGCGCCCGCCGTGCTGGCCGCGTTCGGCCGCGGAGAGGCCGCCGAGGTGGCCACGTCGCCGTTGTCGCCACCCCCGCCGGTGCTCGCCAGTCCGCTGCTCAACGAGTTGCAACGGCAGTGGGTGCAGGGCGGCGGCCGCTGCACCATCGTCGACATCGAGTCGCTGCGTTCGGGCGTACCGCTCGACGCGATGGCAGCGTTGCTGCGCGCCGGGTTTGACCAGTTCCTGGTCCACGGCGTTGCTCGGCCGCAGCGGCCGAGCGAGGTGGAAAGCCTGTTCGTGTTCGGCAGCGTCGGTCGCCCCTGGCAGGTCCGGGAACGGGTGCTGCTGGAGCTTCTGGTCCCGGTGCTGCATGCCACCTGGACCCGGGTGCAGGTCAACGAGCGCACGCTGGCGTCGCCCGGCGCCGTGGCGACGGCCGCGCCCAAGGCCGCTCCGTTGCCGCGAGGCAGCGCCATCACCGAGCGCGAACGCCAGATCCTGCGCTGCATGCGCGAGGGCAAGCGCAACCAGGAGATCGGCGTGATGCTCGAAATCAGCGCGCTGACGGTCAAGAACCATGTCCAGAAGATCCTGCGCAAGCTCAGCGCCACCAACCGCGCGCAGGCGGTGGCGGTGGCGATGTCGCGCAACCTGATGTGAAGCCCAACGCCTCCATGTCCTTCGAATCGATCCGACTCCTGCGTCCGGCCCTCGTGGCCGCGACCCTGACCCTGGCCAGCCACGGCGCCTTCGCCTGGTGGAACGCCGACTTCAAGCAGCGCACCCAGGTCCTGCTGAACACCTCGGCGGCCGGTGTGACCACCAGCGAAGCGCTGTCGGGCGTCGCGGTGCCGCTCCGCCTGCATTCGGGCAACTTCGACTTCGTCAAGGCCAAGCCCGACGGCAGCGACCTGCGCATCGTCGCCGGCGACGACAAGACGCCGCTGAAGTTCCGCGTCGAGCGTTTCGACGGCGCCAACGAGCTCGCGGTCGTCTGGGTCCAGGTGCCGATCGTCGCGCCGGGCTCGGACAAGAACACGGTCTATGTCTACGCCGGCAACGACAAGGCGGCAGCCGATCCGGCGCTGTCGGGGGCCCCGGTCGTGGACAGCGGCGCCTTGCTGACGCTTCGCTTCGACGAGCCCGCGGGCCAGCCCGCACGCGATGCAGCCGGCGCCGCGGTCGCCGGTGCGGCCACCGCGCAGGAGGCCAACGGGCTCATCGGCAGCAGCGCCCGGCTCGACGGCAACACGGTCATCGAACTCACTGCCGCGAACCTTCGCGCCGCCAGCGGTGCTCCGTACAGCGTTGCCGGCTGGGCCCGCCCGGCGACGCCCGTTGGCACGCTGTGGAGCCAGGGCACGCTGGCCGTCACGCTCGTCGCCGACAGCACCAACCCGGCCAACGCGCGCGCCACGGTCAGCGTGGGCAATCAACGCATCGAGGGTGGCAGCCTGCCGATGGGCACATGGGTCCACCTTGCAGCCACCGTCGGCGCCGGCAAGCTGACGCTGTATGTGAACGGCACGCAGGCGGCGCAGGCCGACCTGGCGGCCGCAGGCGCCGCGGCGCCCGCCATCGAAGGCGCGGTCCGCCTGGGCGCGGGCTATTCCGGACTGCTCGACGAGTGGCAGGCCGCACTCGCAACGCGCAGCGCCGACTGGGTGCGCTTTGCGCGGGCCGCGCAGGGGGCCGATGCCAAGCTCGTCGCCGCGCAGTTGCAGCGCGAAGGCGAGACCCCGTCGGCCGAAGGTGGCCAGCCCGGCTACATGGGCATCCTGGTGAAGAACCTCACCATCGACGCCTGGGTCGTCATCTGGCTGTGCGCCGCGCTGTTCGTGGTCGCGGTCTGGGTGATGTGGGTCAAGACCTTCCTCGTGATCAAGCTCGACCGCGGCAACGACGCGTTCCTGAAGAACTTCCGCGACGCCGCGGATCCGCTGCGTGCCGAGGGGGCGAGCGTGCATTCGACCTCATCGCTGGCCCGCTTGTTCGACGCCGGCGTGCGCCAGCTCGTCAAGCGCGGCATCGGCGGCGAGAACAGCAAGCCCCTGAGCGGCGCCTCGCTCGATGCCGTGAAGGCCGCGATCGACGCTGACCTGGTGCGCGAGAACCACCGCCTGAACTCGATGATGGTGTGGTTGACCATCGCGATCTCCGGCGGGCCCTTCCTGGGCCTGCTCGGCACCGTGGTCGGCGTGATGATCACCTTCGCCGCCATCGCCGCGGCCGGCGACGTGAACGTCAACGCCATCGCACCCGGCATCGCGGCCGCACTGCTGGCCACCGTGGCCGGCCTGGGTGTCGCGATCCCGGCGCTGTTTGGCTACAACTGGCTCACGTCGCGGATGAAGAACATCTCGGCGGACATGCAGATCTTCGTCGACGAGTTCGTCACCCGCGTCGCCGAACGCTACGCCGACCGCTGAGCGGACCGCCGAGCGAACCGCCCCACACCCCACGATGTCCGCCGACGTCAAATCGGGCAACGAGCCCTACGACGACATCAACATCACGCCGATGCTGGATCTGGCGTACGTGCTGCTCGTCGTCTTCATGATCCTTACGACCGCCAGCGTGCAGGGCGTGCGGGTCGAGTCGCCGACCACCAGCGCGACGAGCAACCTCGCCAAGCCGCAGACCCGCGCGATCACGGTCACCGAGGACGGCACCGTTTACCTGGACGCCTACCCGGTGACGATGGAGCAGTTGCAGAGCCTGCTCGGCCAGTACAAGGCCGCCAACCCGAACCTGCCGATCGTGCTGAAGGGCGACGCCGGCACGGCCTACGGCAAGGTCGTCGAGGTGCTGGCACTCGTCAAGCGCCTGGACATCGCCGAGATCGGCCTCGTCACCAAGAAGACCCGGCCCGAGGAGTGATGCGATGCAGATGCAGACCGAGAGCAAACCGTACGACACGATCAACGTGACGCCGATGCTCGACCTCGCTTATGTGTTGCTGGTGGTGTTCATCCTGATGACGACGGCCACGGTGGCCGGTGTGCCGATCGCGCTGCCCAAGCCGTCGGCGACGCCACCGACCGAGCGCCACGAACTGCACGTGCTGCGCGTCGACCCCGACGGCACGGCGCGCTTCAACGGCACGCCGCGCAGCGACGAGGCCCTGCTGGCCGAGCTGCGCACGATCCAGTCCCGCGATCCCAAGGCGACGATCGTGATCCAGGGCGATGAACGCGCGCGATACCAGCGGGTCGTCGCGATGATCGACCTGTGCGGACAGGCCGGCATCGGCATCAGCCTGGCGACGGCGCGGATCGGCTTCTGACATCCCCGCACGAGGACCCCATGCCGACACCCCGCTTCAAGCCCCTGCAAACCGGCGCTGTGCTGCTGGCGGTTGCAGCCCTGCTTGCCGGCTGCGCCGACGAGCCTGAGAAGCCGCGCAAGGTCGCCACCGTCAAGCTGCTTCCGGACACGCCACCGCCACCCCCGCCGCCGCCCAAGCCTGACGAGACACCGCCACCGCCCAAGGCCCAGGACAAGCCGGAGGCCCGTCCGGAGCCCAAGCCCGCCGACGCCACGCCGCAGGCGCTCAAGAGCGACGAAGCCGCTGGCGCCGGACCCGGCAGCGGCCTGGCCGCCGGCAACGTGACGCAGGACTACCAGGGCGGCCCGGTGATCGCGGGCAGCGGCAGCGGCAACGCCGGTGCGCTCGCGGCCAACCGCATGGCCGCGACGGCCTGGGCCAACGCCACCACGCGGTCGCTCAACGAGTTCCTGCAGCGCGAGGCCCAGCTCAAGAGCAGCGAATACCGGCTGCTGGTCAATCTGTGGCTGCATGCCGACGGCCGCATCGAACGCGTCGACCTGCTCGGCAGCAGTGGCAACCCGCAGATCGACGATGCGCTGCGTACCGCGCTTCAGCGCTTTCCGGGGACCCAGGTCCCACCGCCGCAGGCGCTGCCGCAACCGCTGCGCCTGCAGCTGTCGAACCGCAACCTGGGCTGACCGGCCCGTCAACCCTCCATCCGTCCAGCCGTGCCTGCCGCTCCCCTGATCCTGATGCTGGTGGCGCTTGCCGCTGCTGCAACCGCTCCGTCGGCGTCTGCCCAAGGCACGGCCATCACACTGCCGCCCGTCGGCGCGGTCGCCGAACTGGCCCAGGCCGAGGCCTTGATCGAAGCCCTGGTGCAACGCGGCTTGCTGACCCGTGCGCGGGCCGAGGTGCTGAAGCGCGAGGCCCAGCAGCGGGCCGGCATCGTGCCGCAAGTCGCCGCGACGCCGCCCGCCCCAGCCCATCGGGTTGCCAAAGCGTCGACAGTCCCGCCTGCAGTAACGCCCACGGTGGCGCCCACGGTCGCGCCCGCCACCGCGGCGCCGGCACCAGCACCCAGCCCCGCGGTTGCGGTGGCAGCGGCAGCACCCACGCCCGCACCCTCGCCAGCACCTTCACCGGCACCGGCACCCACGGTCGTGGCTGAGGCCCCAGCGCCCGCGGTGCAGCGGGTGCCCTACGTGCCGCAACCGGTGCGCGAGCAGCTCCGCGCCCAGCTGCGCGAGGACCTTCTGGCGGTCGCCCGAAATGAACAGTGGGGCGCGCCAGCCAACGCCGCGACCGCCAACGCCAGCGGCGGGGTCGGCCCCGGAGCCTGGGCGCAGCGCGTCACGGTCGAGGGCGACATGCGCCTGCGCTGGCAGCAGGACCACGCCGCCGACGCCAACCTCGCCGCCACCGACTACGTGCTGGCGGCGACCAGCGGCGTCACCCGCGCGGCGGACTTTGCCAGCGCCAACGCCGCCGGCAGTGCGCTGGGCAACACGCAGGCCGACCGCGAGCGCTGGCGCATCCGCGCGCGGCTGGCCGTCAACGCCCGAATCGCCGACAACGTCACCGCCGGTCTGCGGCTCGCCACCGGCAGCGCGACCGACCGCGTGTCGACCAACCAGACCCTGGGCCAGAACGCCAACCGCTACACCTTCCTGCTCGACCGTGCCTTCTTGCGCTGGGACCCGGCGCCGTGGCTGTCGTTTCAAGGCGGGCGCATCGCCAACCCCTTTCTCGCGACCGAAGCCCAGTTCAGCGAGAACCTGAACTTCGAAGGCGTCTCGACGCTGTGGCGCTGGCCCGCCGCCGGAGGCCGCACCTTCGAGCCCTGGCTCGTGGCGGGTTACTTCCCGATCCGCGAGGACAACCCCGCGGCCGCTGCGTCGCGCAGCCTGGTTGCGGTGCAGGGCGGAATGACGTTCGACTTGCCGCGGGTACGCATGCGCCTGGGGCTGGCCCGCTACCAGTACCGCAACCTCGAAGGGCGGATCGACGCCGACTACTCGCTGGCCACCGGTGCCGGCCCGAGCTACGGCCAGCACGAATACGGCGCCGCGCTGCGCCAGCGTGGCAACACCCTGGTGCTGACCAACAACCCGCTCGAACGCAGCGGCCAGGGCCCGGGCGGCACGACCTTCACCTTCACGCCCGACCGCTGGCGCTGGGGCCTGGCGTCGCGCTTCACGCCGGTGGCGTTGACGGCAGCGGCGGAGTTTTCGCACTTCGCGCCGCTGACGCTGGCGGTGTCGGCCGAAGCGATCCAGAACACCGCCTACGACCGTGCCGAGATCCTGGCGCGGACCGGCGTGCGCCTGAGCGACGGCTCGGACAAAGGCCTGTCGGTGCGGGCCCTGTTCGGCCACAGCGCGCTGCGCCAGAAGGGCCACTGGCAGGCCAACATCGCCTGGCGCAAGGTCGGCAGCGACGCCGTGCTCGACGCCTTCACCGACGGTGACCTTCGTGGCGGCGGCAGCAACGTCGTCGGCTGGTCGCTCGGCGGCCAGTACGCCCTCGAACGCGACCTGGTGCTCGGGCTGCGCTGGCTGTCGGGCCGGCAGATCGACAGCATGAGCGGCCAGGCCACCGGACGCGACGGTCAGCGCCCGGGTTACGCACTCGACTCGATCCAGGTGGACCTCGGTGCGCGCTTCTGACCTCCGCCTGCTGGCGCTGACCGCGGCCCTGCTGCTCGGCAGCCTGGGCGACGCCTGGGCCCAGGCCAACGACCGGGAGCAGGAACAACTGCGCCGACTTCGTCTGCAAGTCCAACAGCTGCAACAGGCCCAGACGGCCGCCCAGGAACAGGCCGCTGTCGCCCAGGCAGCACTGGCCAAGGCCCGGGCCGAGACCCAGGCCGCCCGCGACGCCGAAGCGGCGCAGCGCGGCCGCGGCGGCAGCCAGGCGCGCCAGATCGGCGCCCTGGAGGAGCAGTTGGCGAGCGCCCGCAGCGAACGCGAGACCCTGGTCGAACAACGGGATCGCCTGGCCGAAGAACTGGAGCAGGCGCGCAGTGCCACCGTTCGCCAGCGCCAGCGTTGGCGCGCCACCGAGGCCGCCCAGCTCGAAGCCGAATCGCGCCTGGCGACGATGACGCAGCGGGCCGACCGCAGCAGCACACTGGCCAGCCAGTGCGCGGCCGACAACGCAGCCCTGGTCAAGCTGGGCGACGAGCTGGTCGACCGCCTGCTCGACACCTCGCTGTGGCAGCGGGTGTCGGCCAGCGAGCCGCTGCTCCAGCGCGGCCGCGTGCAGCTCGAGAACCTGGGCCAGACCTACCGCGACCGAATCGCGGCAGCGCAGCGCCCAGGTTCGACCTCCAACCCGACGCCCACCGCGTCCGCAGGCACGGCCGCGAAGCCATGACGGCACGGCCCGC